>Ga0206948_1026_pt1 | contig 46692 bp, 42 predicted proteins | sample Alteio_BWOrgHeat_FD_153236 | JGI IMG/M metagenome (GOLD analysis project Ga0206948, IMG submission 153236) | Enriched cells from forest soil in Barre Woods Harvard Forest LTER site, Petersham, Massachusetts, United States -... | ecosystem: Environmental > Terrestrial > Soil > Temperate forest > O... | reverse complement strand
GCAGTTTTTGTATTTTGAATGATATACAAGCTTAACAAAACAGTATAAGAGTAATATGAAAGGAATTTAAGATGTTATAAGGGACTTGTTGATGCACTCTAGTTTCATGCTATTCTCTCTTCTAAAATGGAGGGTATTGTGTTTGAGTTTAATACTATATACAGCAATTATATTCAGCCCAATAATTGCACACTCAAAAGAATTAAATAAGCAGTTTGGTTACTCGGTTTTTAACGATCTTAAATATAGCAAAGATTTTAAGAACTTTGACTATGTTAACCCTGACGCTCCTAAGGGTGGAAGCATTAAATTCGCTCACATAGGCACCTTTGATAGCCTCAATCTCTTTATTTTGAAAGGAGAGAAGGCTCCTGGCTTAGATTATACTTTTGATTCGTTATTAGTTTCTTCAATTGATGAACCCAATTCCACCTATGGTCTTCTGGCTGAAAGCCTTGAGTTCCCTGAGAGCCGCGAGTATGTGATATTTAATTTGCGCAAGAATGCATATTTCCATGATCATACACCTATAACCGCAGAGGATTTGAAATTTACATTAGAAATACTGAAGGAAAAAGGTGACCCCAACTACAAGCTCGTCTTGCAAGATATAGCAAGCGCTGAAGTACTGAGCCCGACACGAATAAAATATACGATAAAAAATCCTGCTAATAAGCAGGCGATATACCTTATCGGCGGGTTACCAGTTCTGTCTAAAGCCTTTTTTAAGGACAAAGAATTTGATCGCTTTGATAGCCATCCCATGCTGGCCAGTGGCCCTTATAAAATTAAGGCGTATGAATTTGGCAAGCATATAACCTATGAGCGAGTCAAAGATTACTGGGCGCAAGATTTACCAGTGCGCAAAGGTCAGTATAATTTTGATAATATACATTATATTAATTTCCTGGATGAAGTTATCGCAGTCGAAGCTTTGAAAGCTGGAGAATATGATTATCGTGAGGAGAATATTTCCCGAGTCTGGGCTAATTCTTACAATACCGATGCGGTCAAGACTGGAGCTATGAAGAAAGAGCAGATCGTACACCACATTCCAGCAACGCGACAGCTTTTTGCACTGAATATGCGAAGACCGGATTTCCAGGATCCCAAATTTCGTCAAGCTTTAACCATGGCATTTGACTTTGAGTGGATTAACAAGTACCTGTTTTATGGTTTATATAAACGGCTGGAAAGTTACTTTGATAACTCTGAATTTAAGTCATCAGGAATCCCAGAAGGTGATGAGCTAAAGTTACTGGAAAAATACAGAGGCAAAGTCCCTGAGCAGCTTTTTACAACTCCATTCAAGCTCCCCAGCAACTTAAATAGTGTGCAAAAAAGAGAGAACCTCAGTAAAGCAAAACGACTTTTGCTTTCAGCAGGATATAAAATAAGGGACGGAAAAATGATCAGCCCATATACCGGAAAGCCATTGGTTATTACTGTTATCATAACCAGCGATGCTTTTATAAGGATTTTAAATTATTATCGCCGTGATTTGCTTTATATCGGCATCACCATGGATATTCATCGAGTCGATGCAGCACAGTACCAAAAACGCATGGATAATTTTGATTTAGATATGACCACCATTGCATTTCCTGGTTCGTCATCGCCTGGCCCAGAGCAAATGGCTTTATGGCATTCAAAAGCCGATACCAAAGGTGGATTAAATATATCAGGTATTCATGACCCGGTGGTCGATGAGCTCGTTGAAAAGCTGATCATTGCTCCCAACAAGCAAGAACTTATAACTCTAACCAAAGCTTTAGATAGAGTTCTTCTTTGGAATTATTATAATATACCTCAGTATTATTCCAATGCGTTTCGAATAGTCTACTGGGACAAATTCGAGATGCCTAAAATTAAACCTTCATTTGCAGTAGGCGTGGATACATGGTGGAGCAAGAAATAGATCAAATCGCAATCAAAGACCTTAAAATCAGCTTTATCGATAAGAAAGGTATAGCTTCCGAAATGGTTCACGGTATTTCGCTTTCTATTCCCAAAGGTAGAGTAGTGGCACTGGTGGGGGAAAGCGGGGCGGGAAAAAGCATTACTGGACTTGCAATTCCCAAGCTCGTACCAGGTAACGTTCGCTATGATGGCGAGATCAATTTTGCCGGCAAGAATTTACTAAAGTTGCGTGCAAATGATTTGCGCAAGATTCGGGGCAAGGATATTACCCTGATCTTACAGGAGCCCATGTCAGCACTTAATCCGTTGCATAATATCGGTAAACAACTTGCAGAAATCATAACTTTGCATAACCCAGGTATTACAAGCAATATAGTAGCGTTCAGAATTTCTGAGCTGCTAAAACATGTAGGATTATCCGGATTTGCGAACCGCCTCGATAATTATCCTCACCAACTTTCCGGCGGTCAGCGCCAAAGAATCATGATTGCGATGGCAATTGCGAATGAGCCAAAGCTGCTTATCGCTGACGAACCTACCACTGCACTTGACACTACGACTTCAAATGAAATTATCGAACTGCTTAAGTCTATAAAAAAGAAAATCGGAATGGCCATTTTAATTATCACCCATGATTTGTCAGTGGTGCGGGCTTTCTCTGATTATATTTACGTGATGAAGGACGGCAATATAGTTGAGCACAATACTGCTGCTGCACTGTTTAAGAACCCACAGCATGCTTATACTAAATTCCTGATCAACTCTGAGCCAGAGAAACTGGCAGGCTCTATCCCTGAAAACACAGAAGTTCTCTTAAGCGTCAATAATCTGCGCGTTTCATACCCAAAGAAAATTGGCCTTTTCGCCTTAAAGAAAAGCGAGAGTATTGTTCTCGATAATATCAACCTTGATATTCGTGTAGGCGAGACTCTTGGCCTCATCGGCCCAAGTGGATCAGGCAAATCCAGCCTGGCGCTGAGCTTGCTTAGACTGATCAAAAGCACTGGGATGATCAGCTTTGCCGGCAAGCGAGTTGATTTGCTGAACAAAGATGAGCTGCGTAAATTTCGTAAGAACTTTCAAATTGTTTTCCAGGACCCCTACGCCAGCCTTAATCCGCGCTTTAATATCTTCGACGCCATAGCCGAAGGTGCACTTACCCACAAGATCTATAAAACTGAAAGCGATCTCACAACAGCGCTCTATAAGGTTCTGGATGATGTCGGCCTAAAACATGAGTATGTAAAGCGCTACCCTCACGAGCTTTCCGGCGGGCAGCGTCAGCGGGTCGCAATTGCGCGCGCACTGATCATGAATCCCAAGCTCATCATCCTTGATGAACCTACATCAGCTCTAGACAAACCCATTCAAAAGCAGACTTTGCTTTTATTATATAATCTCCAGCAAAAATATAATATTTCCTACCTGCTGATAAGCCACGACCGCTCAGTCATCAATGCCTTGTCTCACCGAGTTGCAGCAATCAAGGAAGGTCATGTGCAGTATATTTAGTTGATTGAATTTAAAAAGTTAGGGTTAATCGGCCGCCTAGTACGAAGGCGTTTTTGGTTCCTGGGGTCGATCCGGGATAAATAATGTATTGCACATCTGGCTGAATAGCTATGCCAGGCCTGATGGAATCGCTATAAGTAAGTTCGAAGCTGGTTTCGTTGGCTTTCAGCGAACCTCCCGAATTGGCTATCGACCGCCTTAATGAGTTTGAGTTTATTAGCTGCGAGATCCCCAGACCTAGCTGGCTGCTATCTCGCCCGGTTACCACCCCATTATAAAGTATACCAGCGCTCCATGCATAATGGACTGGAGTCACAGCTTGATTAGCCAACCCTGCACGAATAAAACTGATGATATTGGTAGTATCATTCTTCTTATACAGCTGCTTCTCCAAAGAAACATACGCGCCGGCATTGTGTTTTTTAACCAACGGCAAGCTGTAATCAGTAAACTTAGGCGTATAGCGCCACACCCCTAATGCATATTTATCATTATTAAGCTGCCATCCGCTTTCAGCTATGAGTAGCGCCCCATCTTGCCTCTGCAAGGTAATATGAGTCCCTTGTTTATTGGGATCGCCGGGAACTGCATCCCAGATAGCCGCTTGAAAATAGAAGTTTGGATTAGGCTGAAGCTTAACTCTAAATGCGAGTGAAGTTGTAGGAAATATTGATGGCCCATTTTTTCCGGTAACACTAAACTCACCCCCTGTACCATAATTAGGCCCTAAAAATAAAAGGCTGGAATTAGTTACGTAGAACTCGGAGTTAAGGTCATGAAGGCCGGCGAGCAGCGAAACTTTACCACCCACTATGTCCTGGGATATCCAGGCTTCATAAAGCCTGGTTGCCGGTTGAATAACTTCAATATTATCAACACCTTGAATACTACCCACGTATTTACCATTGGGCTTGCTTCCCCTATTACTCAGAACATAAACGAAGACTTTAGAACCAGTGACATTATAAAGTTTACTGCCATCAAGCGTGAGTTTTAAATCCAGATTATCTAAAACTGCAGCTCCAGTTTTAATTCCCCCAGAGGTATTTGCTATAACATCGAGCTTATAAATAGCTTCTAGATTTACGCCCTTTTTATAGAGTAAGGCGCGATCGCCACCGCCATCTCCAAGTATATTATTTTTCTTAAAGTCCACTTTATCGGCATCATTGTCCGCGCCTGACATTGATGCTTTAAAAAGCATCAAAATGATTAGTATTAATCTGAATAGAGTTTGCTTCAGCGGGCTTAAAAGCATCATATTCTCTAAAAAATTCAGTACCTATAATATAGATTAAATAATGTTCATTACAAATAAAACTAACTAATCAATTGAATATTTTTAGTTGTTTTGATTTTGTCTTTCAGTATGTTAATGTAAGATGTTAATTATATTTAATATGGAGATTAAAAATGAGTGCAACCGTACCTGCTACAAATAATACCGGGCCAATATCAAGCCTATTTGATTTATATGATTTTGAAAAAGCTGCTGTACAAGCAGTCTTAGATTATCAGAAAGCCAAAGTACAATGTACTTATAATATTGCGCATAACCTTAATAAAATTTGCCTAGCAACAAATAACATGGTTGATAATGTTGATAAATCTAAACTAACCCCAGAAGGGCTCGCTATGTATAATGAGCTAATAAAAGATTTGGATAGAGTTCATCACATTTGTTCTATTCCTAATCAACCTAACAACCATCATCTAAATGTCAATGGAGCCATATTAAAAGCCACAGCTTTTTTATTGAAAAAAGTATGCTCTGACCAAGTATTATTGAACATGCTAGATAATGCTTATCTTTACGATAAATGTCTAAAATATGACTCTCATTCAGTTGCAGAAATATATGGGTCTTTTACACCAGAAGAACAAACGACCTTAGTTGATTCTACAACTGACTTTTTTATGGCAAATCCAAATTATATGCTCGGATTAACCAACTTAGCGTCTTTGCTTGAGTAGAAAACTGCAGCAGCGGAGCAAATAAATCGTCAGATATTTGGAATATCTGCACTTATTTATTAATTTATTTTGAATAATATTTAGGCTTTGTAATATTTTCGCAACATTTGTGTGATAAAATAATCATATTAAGATTTTATATATGATATTGATATGACACATAATTTGCTGACTATGGCTTTGCTTTCCTTTGGATTGATAAATTCTGCTGCTGCTAGTAAAGCTCGCTACCCTTATACTTTAGATAAAGATCTTAAAGCTTATGGAGAGAATAGTGATTTCTTCAATATCAAACAAATTGAAATTACCTGGCGTGATGATGCAGGAGTAGAATCTAAAGTTGGTTGTAGCGCAGTTCGCGTGGATAATTTTTTACTGACAGCGGCACACTGCCTAGAAAATAATAAAAAAGGTGTTGTTTCAAATATTTCTATCTTCCAACCCAATACAAACTCGGGAGATTTAGAGACAGTAACTGGTTATTTTGTTCACCCTCATTTTGAACAAAATCGAGCAGATGATTTAGCAGCAGTTTATACGACAGCAAAAGCAGATATTGGTTTTGAAATAGCCTCAGAAAACAGTTTAGATTCTAAGCAGCACAGTTACGTATCTGTAGGTTTTGGCAAAATGAGAAGCGGAGAAGGAACCGTTAAGCAAGCATTTGACGTATGCGGCAATTTGGTAGTAGACCATGAATCAAAAGTCGTAGGCGAGAAATTCAATTCTGAAACCCTTACTAATTCTGGAAAGAACTGCGGTATAGTTTCCCATGGAGATAGTGGTGGAGCCTTATTACAGCACACTGAAGGCGAAAGACTTAAATTAGCTGGGATAAATGCTTGGGGTGGAGAATACGATAGCAACTGGCGAGCAGTTGATGATCTTTTTATAGAAACAGCGCGCAAAATAAATGCCAATATCGATGCTCTTACAAGTAATGAACCAGCAAAATTGCATGACCTTACTCCGCTAGCTACAACTATCTTCCCTTCCCTTAAAGAAAGTACTTTGAAGAATCAGGAAGTTATTATTCTAAACGGCTTGATTGCTCAAAAACAAGAACGATATGAAGATGCTATCAAGCTTTATGAGCAGCTTCCAGATGCAAAAGGGAGTATTTGCTCAGCTTTCATTCATCGACTCAAGGTAAGGCATGCTGATCTTAGCTTTTCTGAATTCCAAACCTGCAAAGAATATGCGGATTTACCAGCACCTAAAGAATCTAAATCGATAGTTAATTTAGAACCAGCTTCTAAACTTGGCCATATTCAATACTATTTGTATTCTAAATATCATACGACACTGAAAGCTGACTTTACAGAATTCGCGGAAAAATCATTTGGGAATACTGTAAGTTACGAGCGCATGGTGACAGAAAAATATCTTGAAAGTGCTGCGCGTAATGGGAATATTGATGCCATAGACTACTATATAAGAGACGGTAAGAAAAAGCTATCAGCAGAAGAAATAGTTGAGCTTTATAACAAGCCTGCTAAAGATGGCAATATGGATGCCCAATATAAACTCGCAGTTATTTATATGCCTGATAATATTTATAAGGCGATCCATGAAATGACCGCAAGACACTGGTATTCAGAAGCAGACTTGAGAGAGAAAACTGCAACTGTGGAAAAAGATTGCGCGCTTGCCAAGAGCTGGCTTGATTCAGCTACTGAAGCCAGCCTTCCTGCCGCTGAATATGCTTTGGGCTTATGGATGGGCTTTGACCCAGGCTTTTGTTCAGGTTCTACTGCTTTAACAATAGATGGCAATGCTGAAGTTCGCTCTGAGGTTTATAACTTATTGCAAAAAGCCAGCAGTAATCAAGACAAACCTAGCAACGCAGCTACCGAGGCTTTATGTTCTTTGTACTTGCAAGATGGGGATAATCTATTTGCTTACAAATACTGCCTAAAAGTTATTTCTGCTTCTATACTGAGAGATCCGGCAAATACAAATCATGTCAACTGGTTGAAAACGATCTTTACTGATATCAATAGTGGGAACTACTTGCCATCTGGTAAGGAGCTAGAAAAACTGACTGCAATCCAAGCAAATTTTAAAAATGGGTTTAGCATCGATCGTAAACCTTATCTTGAAGAGCTATACGGCGCTGATAACGTAGATGCATTCTACAATACAGAGTTGCCAAAGCTTATAGCTGATGCACCCGACCAAACACAATACTTACATGAAGAGGGCTTAGCTATTGAAATTTAGTTTTGCTTAAGGTGGATGACTTTCTCATCGGCAGCAAGCACTCCCAGGTCTCTTCGCGCAAGCTCGTCAAGCATATCGAGATCGAGAGTTTTGGGGTGGAGCAACTTGGTTTGCAAGTCGAGCTCCGCCCTTTGGTTTTGCAGCGTTGTCAATAACTTAACCTGTTGAGTCTTTTCTTTCTTCAGACGAAAGTAGGCAAACAAGCCACGTTCGCCACTTAATGAATGCACGGTAAAGTAAATAATCAGCATAAACAGCACCAGGTTGGCGCCAATGATCCTAAAATCAAGGCTCCGGTGCTGCTTTCTAACAACTTTTTTCTTTAAAAACACTTTTACCCCTAATAACTATTTGCAACTTAAAATAAAAAAGCTATGATTTCGAGACAGTAATAGCATGTTAAAATAACAATGACAACGATACTTAGCATTTTGCAACTTTTCATAGTGTTCTGCCTGGTGGTGGTAATACTAGTTCAAAAAACCAGCAGTGACTCGCTTGCAGGACTTTCCGGCGGCGGGCACAATGTGTTTTCAAGCAAATCATCAAAGAACTTATTTTCCAAGGCTACCATAATCCTTGGCATAGCGTTTATGTTCAATAGCTTGCTCATTGCGAAATTCCATGTAAGCTATGTAAAATCGAAATCATCAATTAGTGAAAGCCTTGACCTCGACCGCAAAAAAGCTGAACCAAAAGCCCCAGAAGCCCCTGCCGCGACAGAATAAAATGACCAGGTTCATTTTTATTACTGGAGGAGTAGTTTCCTCATTAGGTAAGGGGATTGCCTCAGCCTCATTGGGTGCGCTCTTACAAAGCCGGGGTTATAAAGTGCGGTTACGCAAGCTTGATCCCTACCTCAATGTCGACCCAGGTACAATGAGCCCTTACCAGCATGGAGAGGTTTATGTTACCGACGATGGCGCAGAAACCGATTTAGATCTTGGGCACTATGAGCGCTTCACCGGGGTTGATGCCCGTAGCGGAGACAGCGTTTCTGCCGGCAAAATTTATTCTGAATTATTAACTAAAGAGCGCCGAGGCGACTATTTGGGCAGAACTGTTCAAGTGATACCCCATGTCACCGACCTTATAAAGGAGTTCATTCTAGCCAGTACTGATGATGCGGATTTTGTGCTCTGCGAAATCGGAGGGACTGTTGGCGACATAGAAGCCCAGCCTTTTTGTGAAGCCATCCGCCAGCTTGGAAATTCCATGGGCGCGGATAAAGCGTTGTATCTGCATTTGACATTAGTACCTTATATTGCCGCTGCAAAAGAACTCAAAACAAAGCCTACTCAGCACTCAGTAAAAGATTTGCGCTCAATAGGTATTCAACCCACTATACTTCTTTGCCGGAGCGAAAGACCAATTCCACTGGATGATCGGGAAAAGATCGCCTTATTTTGCAACGTGCCTGTGGAAAGAGTCATCCCGGCTCTGGATCAAAAGAATATTTACCGCGCTCTGCTGGCCTACCACCAGGAAGGCCTAGATACCGAGGTATTAAAGCATTTTAAGCTTCCTTGCAAAAAGGCACCTGATTTGGCAACCTGGCTTAAAGTCATCAAGAAAATTGAAAACCCTCACGGACAAGTCAATATCGCCATTGTAGGCAAGTACCAGAAACTCAAAGATTCCTATAAATCACTGATTGAAGCCTTGTTTCATGCTGGCATTCATTGCCAATACAAGGTGAATCTCTTTTGGATTGGAGCAAGTAGTATTCGTGAGAACAATATTGATGAAAAGCTGAAAGATATTCACGGGATCTTGGTGCCAGGCGGCTTTGGCTCTCGCGGCACCGATGGCAAAATTTTGGCGATTAATTATGCACGCAAAAAGAAGATCCCCTACTTTGGCATTTGCCTGGGTATGCAACTGGCAGTAATAGAATTTGCCCGCAATGTGCTCGGCATTAAAGATGCGGGCTCAAGCGAATTCAATGAAAAATGCACCAAAGTGATTGCTATGATGACCGAATGGGATCAGGCGGGCATAAAACAAAAGCGCTCCAAGTCAGATGATCTTGGCGGCACGATGCGCTTAGGCGCCTATAAATGCAACCTAAAACGCGGCTCCCTTGCGCACAAGGCTTATAAGCTCGATGTGATCAGTGAGCGCCACCGCCACCGCTATGAGTTCAATATAAAATTCAAGGATCAATTTGAGAACAAAGGCTTGGTATTTACTGGCTTATCACCGGATGAGAAGCTGGCAGAGATTGTGGAGATTAAAGACCATCCCTGGTTTGTGGGAGTACAGTTCCACCCCGAACTCAAATCTAGGCCATTCTCCTCTCATCCCCTATTCACTTCGTTCATCAAAGCAGCTATCAATCTGTTATAATTTAATAATGATACCTACACTGCGTTATTATTAAATTATTATTTTCTACCTTATACACCAAACGATGCTCTGTATCTATTCTTCGGGACCAGTATCCTGCCATAGAGAACTTAAGTGGCTCAGGCTTACCAATTCCTCCAAATGGGTCATGCAAGCAATCTCTTATAAGCTCATTAATGCGCTTCAAGATTTTCTTATCTGTCTTTTGCCAATACAAATAATCTTCCCAAGCATCATCTAGAAATAGGAGATTCATTTACTCCTCTATTAATTTTCTCTTATAGTATTTTTTCTTTTTTATAGCAATTAACGCTTTAGCTAACCGAGCAGCATTCTTTGGACTTCTAAGTAAATATAGCGTTTCTTCAATAGCATTATAATCTTCAAGTGATATCATCACCACAGGTTTTTCATTTTGTCGTGTAATAATTAATGGAGCATGATTATCACATACTTGGTGCATAGTATTTGCAAAATTCTTCCTTGCCTGAGTATAAGTTATCGCGTCCATTTTACTATTTTTCTATCTAACTGTTAATGTTCTAATGTACCATTTAAGTACTTATTCCGTCAATATAAAGTTTTTAGTAGCAAGTATTTTAATGTAAACCGTTACGTGATACTTTATACTTTATTGTATGGATTATGATAGCTTTATGCGCCGGACATGGTTGCCCGTTGCCAACAAATCAAAAGGCTCAAGGCCGAGCGGCTTACCATTGCCGAAATAAAACAGCGTTTACAAAACCAATAAAGATTTTAAAATCATTTGTCGCTATATTCTCATTAATATGCTATAATTCAGCTTAAAGTAACTTAAGGCCAACACATATGCGCAGCAAACAAACCTCTACAACGAAAACATTTAGATATAAGATAAATGGGCGGCCTAATATGCTCGAATTTAATTTTGTCAGGGAAATTGATGCTAAACTGGTTGAAGCCATTTTACTTGGTGATGCAGTAAAAGTTAGGGAAGCAATTAATGATGGAGCCGATGTAAATGCTGTAGAAGATAGCATTGAAGAAAGATCTCCAATACACTTTGCTATAATTCAAACTAATCCCGAAATTATTTCAATTCTAAGAGATAACAAAGCCGACCTGAATAAATTGCGCTCTTCATTTAACAAAAACAATACTTTTTTAGCAACCGATGATACGCATCCTTTATTAATGTGCTTGCCTACTTATACGCCCAACAATAAAGTTATCGCTAAAGCTCTATTAAATGACAGCCCTAATATAGGGGAACAAGCCTGGTATCATCATGAAAGAGGCTATCATAAAAAAATAGAAAACCTTCGCGCAGAAAATTCTACAGCTGAGGCAAAAAGTACCCAAGCATCACCAGAGGAATCAAGTGATGGAATGTCTAGATTATTTTACCGGTTAAAAGCCACTTTCTTCCACAATAAATATCTGCTAGCTTCAACAGGCTTTGTTGTCAGTATTCCAGTATTAACAAGCATTTCATTAGCATATACATTTGCTTTAACGGCTTCAACTTTAAGCTTAGCCATTGGTGTACAATATTTATCCGACTTCGGTTTTGAGGATGAGGATTATTATTTGGGTAGCAATGATATTAGAAAGGGAATAGAGTTTGTTTGGAGTAATGGGGTTAAAAGCGCTATTGATCAAATATATAATGCACCGAAATACAAAAATCCAAACAATTATAGAGAGTATTCTTATACACCGGGTGAAATAATTCCAGTAGACTCAGCTAAGTCCTTATAATTGCAAAAGCAATCAATGCAAGCTGAAGTGACCACATGCAGTCATTGCCACACCTAAAATTAATATGAAATTTCTAGCATAACCAGATTTATCATGGTAATTTTCCGCACAACAAAATTAAATACGAGATTTAAATGCTTCAAGTAGTGCCATATGCAAGACTAATTGCTCATTGTATGATAAACGAAACACCTGAACGCATAGTGTTTAGATATGAGAGAACAATAGATTCGCAATTGGTTGCAGCTATTTTAATAAGTGACACAAAGGGAGTTGAAAAAGCGATTTCGTCAGGCGCAAATGTTGATGCGGAAGAAATTAGCGCTGCAGGCAGATCCCCAATCCACTTTGCTGCACTACAAACCAATAATAAGATAATTGATATCCTTGCTCGCAATAAAGCTAAGCTTCATAAAATCCCCCCTGCTCAAGATGACACAGAAAATATACTAGAAAGGCACGCACTGTTTATAGCTTTTGCATATGAAAATGATATTGCTGCGAAAGCTCTGCTGAGTCATATGTCAGACTTAGAATCACAACCTTGGTTCGATAGAATACCCCAAGAGCATATTAATAGAATTGCAGACCTTCGAGCTAGGACCACTGATCCAAAACCTTATATTTATGACCCAAGCAAAATGCTATATCGTTTCAAAACAACTTTTACCGCAACAATATTTGGAGTCCTCACAAATACACTAATAGGTATTAACTGTTTTAAACTGACATTGGCATCATCAATACTGTTTTCAACCACAGCTACAGCTTTATGTACATTTTTAATTACCTCACTAGAGATTGCAAAGAATCACTTTATTAATACCGATGATGTTAGACAAGGAATAGACTTGGCATGTAGCAAAGGAATTAAAGAAACAATTTCTCTTATTTTGAATGCTCCAAAGTATGAGGATCTTGATAAATCGAGAACCTATTCTTTCAGGCTATTAGAGATAGAAGATATCGGATATATAGCAAAATGATTTGCTTTAAGAAAACATAGCATCCAAAACCAGCTTGCTGTCATCGAACTCACAGCCGAGCACAACACTCAATGAGGCGGCAACTTTGGCAGTAAGGTGAATCTGCACATTGCTGAGCTTAACATCCATGAGTTCCTTATTTTGGATTATTACTTTTATATCATCTGTAACTTTCAATTTTTCTCCAGCGGCAGTGACTAACATGCGTTTGCTGTGCTCGCCATGACTTAAATCAATATTGATGTTCCCGCCCGCTATAAGAGTACTAGCTGCAAGAAATATCATATTTAAAAGCAACTTACCTCCCCTACCAGTTACCTGGGTTACTCCATGTTCAGAATCATAATTATTCCAATGCACAACTATTTTAGAACCATTGAAAAAGTCCCTTACTAACATCTTCAACTCGTTGATATCAACCTGCCCCTCACTTTTCACAACACCGTAAATATAGCGAAAAAAAATCAATTTGGCCGCGGCCTCAGCCCCATTAGTATGAATTATGCCTAGGGCTTTAGATTTGATTTCGTCATCATTACCCTCTTTTAGAAATTCAATTCCATTATTTATAGCTCCAATACTACTTGCTATATCATGGCAGAATTTTGTCATAAGGAGTTCTGAAAATTCTAAAACTTTAGACATGCATTTTTCTCAACTTACATTATATATTATCAATATAAGCACATAATTTGCCTTATGTTAATATAAATTTGCGGCGACAACCATAACCGGGTCAGGTTTGGGCAGATGAAATTCCATTTTTCATGCGCTCTACACTTTAAATTTGTTAAAAAATCATATAAGGTATTACGAACAGTCTTTTAAAGGTAATTAAATGCAAGTCATAATCTCAGGTCATCATTTGGATGTAGGCGATTCTTTTCGCAAGTATATTGAAGAAGCTTTAAATAAACATGTAATGAAATATTTTGAGCATGCAATTAACGCACACGTAACTCTTATCAAAGAAAAACACCATTTGGTTACAGTTGATATAATCGTGAATGAAGGTACAGGCACTGGAGTAATCATCAAAAGTACTGCTCAGGACTTTGATCCATACAGGAGTTTTGATCAAGCTGTTGCCAAGGCTGAGAAACAACTGCGCAGATACAAAAGCAAAATCAAAAGACATCAAAAAAATAAAGATGAGCGCAGGGCTTTTGTAGAAGCAAAAAGCTATGTCCTAAGCCCATTTCATGAGCACGATGCCAATGAAGAATCCGATGCACCCGTGATCATTGCCGAAAAACCCCACCATATAGAAAAGCTAACTGTGGGTGATGCAGTAATGCAAATGGATTTACTCGACACACCTGCCCTACTATTTATCAATAGTGCAAATAACCGATTAAATGTGGTATACTACCGCAAGGACGGGAATATTTCTTGGGTAGATGTTCCTGCGACCGCATAATCGTAAAAGATGCAGGCTTTGAGAATTTGTAAATGAAAAAGATATTTCTTACCAACTCGTTGAGTAGGAATAAAGAAGAGTTTATTCCTTTAGAGGCAGACAATGTCAGAATGTATATTTGTGGCCCCACGGTTTATGACCGGCCACATCTAGGTAATGCGCGTGCTGCTGTAGTCTACGACCTTTTATATCGGGTATTAAAAACAGCCTTTCCGAAAGTGACGTATGTAAGGAACATTACCGATGTCGATGATAAAATCATCGCTGCCGCCAAAGACAATAACGAAAGCATTACAACCTTGACCAGGCGCATGGAGGACTGCTACCACCAGGATATGTCAGCACTAAATTGTCTTAAGCCTGACTTCGAGCCACGTGCTACAGAGCATATTGCAGACATGATAGCGATGATTGAGACCCTTATTGCAAGCAACCACGCCTATGTCGCCGAAGGTCATGTGCTCTTTTCCGTTGCGAGTTTCCCGGAATACGGGTTGCTTTCAAACAGGTCACGTGACGAAATGATTGCCGGCGCCCGCGTTGAAGTTGCCCCCTTTAAGAAAGACCCCGCAGATTTTGTCTTATGGAAACCTTCAACCCCAGAAGACTCTGCCAGCGGCTTTACCAGCCCCTGGGGGCAGGGCCGCCCAGGCTGGCATATAGAGTGTTCAGCGATGTGCAAATCCCATTTCGGCACCCACTTTGATATTCATGGCGGCGGTGCAGACCTTATGTTCCCTCATCACGAAAACGAGATCGCACAAAGTTATTGTGCCAATGGCCAAGATAGTTTTGCCCACTTTTGGATCCACAACGGCTTTCTTACAGTCGATGGTGAAAAGATGAGCAAGAGCCTGGGTAATTTTAAAACCGTGCACGATCTACTCAGCGAAGGAATTGAGCCGGCGGTAATCAGATACTTTTACCTGACGACTCACTACCGCAAGCCTTTGGATTTCAACCCAAAAGCCCTTGAGGATGCAAAAAAATCATTGGCTAAATTCCGCCTATCAGTAGCCAATTATGCAGGAGAGCCAGAGAAAGATGACCAACTTTATGAGATGCTTAACGATGATCTAAACACCCCTTTGGCTTTATCAAGAATACATGAACTAGCCAGCCAAGCTATCAAAGGAGATAGCGGGGCTGCTGCAAGAATAATTTGGGCCTGCGGGCTTATGGGACTTGATTTAACCGAAGTTACAAAAACTATTCCCCAGGAGGTAATTGCCCTAGCCGATGCAAGGATTCAGGCGCGCAATACACAAGACTGGGCACTGGCAGATGAGCTTCGCAAAAAAATCAGTGCTCTCGGTTATAACCTAAAAGATACCAAGGATGGGTATGAAATCAGCTGAATATAAAAATCTAAACTTACTTCAAATGGCCGAGCTAGCCACAAAAATTGCCAATGAACTGACTGTTGGTTCTGTGGTATGCCTTTCCGGAGACCTAGGCACCGGAAAAACTTTTTTTGCTGCAATGCTCATCAATAAGCTAACCGGCAAAGCTGACTCCGTAACCAGTCCTACTTTTAATTTAGTGCACAATTACCCCTCGCCAAAAGGGGAAGTCTGGCATTTTGATCTCTACCGGCTGAAGTCTCAGGCAGAAGTACAGCAACTCGGTATCGACGATGCGCTTCGTTATGGCATCAGCATTATCGAATGGCCAGAGATTATCCAATCTATCTTGCCTGAGAACTGCGTTAGGATTGCTTTAGATTTTGCTAAGGATGAAAGCAAAAGGAATTTATCTATTAGCTTTGCTGAGTAGCTATACCTTGATGTTGCTTCTGATTTTTAAAGAATCGGACAAAGAAGAATTTGGACAGCTTTGGATTGTAGGTGTTCTCTCTGACAAATTCTAATGTAAATCCGCACTTCTTATAGAACTCAGGCGCTGAAAACGCTGAGGTACAAAGGTTTACGTTATTAAATCCCTTTGATTCAAAATGCTCAACCAGCGCATCGATTAACTTCCTGCCATACCCTTTGCCGCGGCGACTAGTTTCAACCCACATATCATCAATGTAAACTTCAGAAAAAGCCGTAAAAGCGTTGAGAATACCTATAGCTTCTTCATTCTCATCCCGCAAAATAAGGGCAAACCGTTTATAATTTACATCAACACCACAAGAACTTTCATACCTGACCAGGTCTTCCCGCATTCTGGCTTCGACATCAGCGCTGATTTCATCGACAAATTCAACTTTCATCATGGCTCACAGATACAATTTTTACCTTGCCATATTATGAGAACTATTACCATCTTTAGTCAACAATAACAGTTGCTGCCATAATATTATTATCTTGATTGTTGTGCCACATCAACCTTATTTGTTGGGACGACTAAGGTCTGCTTTGGTATCTTCATCTCAGTAGTATTATTTCCAGTAGTTCCGCCACCATATGGAATAACACCTATAGCAGTAGTGCTGGAACCAAAAGGCTTCATTGGCCCACCCCCCAGTCCGTCTTTACGTCTAAATTGACCTAAAGGATCACCCCCAGTAGTTGGTTGGGCTTGAACCATAGGCATCATCATAGGAATTGGTTGGAATGGTACCATAGGCATCATAGGAGATGTTGAACCTGTCACCATAGGTGGCGAAGAGCATACACTGCTGCTGGATTGGGAGTACGAACTTGTTGTCGCCAGAGGCAGCGTAGGAATAGCCATAAAAGCCTGAGTAGATGAAGACGGCACACAAACTTGAGGCGGCCATTTGGTAAAGTCTACTATTTTACTAAAAGTAACACCCTCATTTGAATGATAATTAGTCATTGCAGTTGGGGCGGGCGCAGGCGCAGCACTAACAGGCGCAGGCGTTTCTACAGCAAAGTTAGCCACTACTATACTCGGATCAGCCTCATTGCCTTGGCTATCTTCTTCTATTCGAGTAAAACCCGCAGCCGCATTAGCAGCTTTATCCGCAATATCATCAGCATAGTCAAACTCTTCCTGAAGATCTTGATTACTATTATCCGAATCATGCTCAGGGGCAGCTTGAATACTATCATCTGCACTCCAATCAGGCTTCTTCCCAACGCTAACTTTAAGTGCCTTGCATCTACGCTTACAATATTGTAGCGAATCAATCGCATCACCAACATCTGTTCTTCGTACCGAAAGGTCCGACATCTCCCAACCAGGACGCTGATTGTTCGTAAACCATTGTGCACCCAACCTTTTCATCGCTTCTTCTCTCGACAGACTTAGGGCTTCATACTCAGCTGATAATTTTGCTTCGTATTTGTTGACTTGATTCTCGTGTGTACTTATGGAGATTGCCAACCACTCAGAATAAAAATTACGTTGTTCAACAGAGAGATCCGTAAGCTTCCCTAATACTATTTCAGCGCGCCGGTAATAGTTCAATGCAAGCTTACAGTCAGCGACAATAACCTTGAGCTCCCTCCCTCCATAATGATTAATATTATGGTAAGCAATCTTGCCATAACATTCACCAACCAAATATAAGGCTTGAAAAGAAGATTCAGTACTGTCCGACGTTAAAGTGAGTGGATAAAACTCAACTATCCCCCTCCTAACTACATCAACAGAAAAGTCATGATTAAGTTGTGATAACAAATTTGCCATACCTACTGCGAGTTGATCTTTTTGCTGATCGACTGTAGGTTCCGCCACTTGATCTGGGATCACTTCTTCATCTTCATAATCGCTCTGACATACTTCTTCTTGTTCAGTTTTTCCTTCCGTTTTCTTCTCTACTGACTTTTTTAAGTTACGTTTCCTTTGCTCTTCTTTCTTGCGATCCTTGTCACATTGCTTGAGAAATTTATTCAGCTCACATTGACTCATTGCAGAGGTATAATCTGAATCCTGAGGTGTTCTTTGCCCAGATATAAATTCTAATGGGATGGCTTCCAGCCTAAGCCGGATCATTTCGTTGCGTTCTAAAATCGCAGGAATAGGCAACCCTTCTGTAATGATGTTCTGGAACCCATCGATCATTAATTGTTGATTCTTTTTAAGGGTCCATAAGTGAAAATACCCTTCTTTGCCGGTTTTAAAGTAAAAGTTAGTAGCGTATCCTTTTTCGAGCTTATCCTTTGCAAAATTCAACATAACATCTTGCATATCCAAGAGCTTGATTTGCATCTTTAGAATTTCATTTTTAAAATCTAAATTATCTTTATCTGCAGTCATAAAGAGGTTTTCACAGTGAAGAAAAGCCTGCTCAGTTGCCCCAATAACTTCCTGAAGATAATGCGGAAGGACAATAAAGTTGCTTACAAATTGGAATAACTCCCCGTCAAATATATCTTTGTGTTCTTTGAGGTTATCCACAAATTGCTTAATTAAACAAAATTGACTTTCAATGTCTTTCCACAGATTATCTATTCTGCTTCTATTGAAGTTAGTTCTTAAAGGGTTTTTAGCAGTGTAACAATTAACTGCGACCGAAAGAACAAAGAAATTGACCAACGGGCTCAAATTACCAGCCTTTACATATTCTGCCATAGTAGCCAAATGTGTATTAATATGCTTCCCTTGACTAATTTCTATATTAGCCTCCTCACACTTATTTATTACTTCAATTGCCGGAATAAATTTCTCTGGATAACTCGCTTTCATAGCCCTAAGCGCCTTCCTACTTTCCGCTATTATAGACTCAACAAGAACAGTCTCTTGTCTTGATTGAGGTCTTAATAGGTCTTCATTAAAATATGGCCATAGATACATGTGTTTATCTGAGAGATCCTTAAATCTCTTTATCATTTCTAGCTCGTAAAACATGAGGCTTATGCTATAGTTTTTATACTTTTGAAGAACATCTTTGTCAGGTTTAACAAGCATTAGAAATCTTGATTCCATAATTACAATTCGAGCATTATGCATTATATTGCGCATATCAGCCAAAACCTTGCGCTTATTCTCTACAAATAAAAATAAGTCATTTATTTTTATTTCCATATCTCGCAATGCTTGATATTCTGTTTCCTTTTTTGATTTTGGATTGAACAAAGCAGAAATTTCTTGCAACGATTTATCATCCACTTCTTCATTAGATCCTGAGCCAACCACTCCCCCTTTAGGCATTCCAAATAAAGAAGTAAACCTAAGAAGTTCATCTTTTAATTCCCAGTACTGATTATCAATAACTTCTAAGTGGTTTTTTTTGACAAAAACGACCTTATTAATGAACTCAAGAAACATGTTAAACTTTACAATGAATGCTTGAGTATCTACATCATCTTTGTATTGCTCGCTAAATACTGTTACAAAAATACTCATAGATTTGTTGATAAGCTTAAGACTATTTTCATTGAAAATATACGAGGAATAATTCTCAAGTGCCCTCATGTACTTTGCATAACTCTCGAAGGCTAAAATTAGGTTATCTAATTTGGCAAAATACTTTTTCTGTTCTGCTTCTCTTCTTCTGCTGTATCTTGAAGGGTCTGCAATGGCGATATTATCAGTAAGTGGATCTAGATTCTGTAGGGCAAGCTGCATTTCCCGCTGGAAATCTTCATATGTTGTTAATACTGCCGCCACAGAAGCAAACTTAGTTGGCTTTCCTTCGGGTATTGCTTTTAGCTTTTCTGCAAAAAGGGGAAGTACAACCGCTTGACTAGGGGGCAGCCTTTTGTGCTCTTCTTGAGGCAGCTGCGATTCGTCGGAAGTCCCTCTCATTTTGCGCAGTCTATCTGCGGCTGCTTTAAAACTACGGCTATCTCGATTTCGTGTCTCAGTTTCAACCCTTTTAGCGGCTCCTTTTGGCATAATAATCTAATCTATAATTTTTATCCAACAAATATAATATATTATACGCCAATAAACAAGGCATTTCTTATATTATATACCTTTTATTGCGTTCAATCCTAGCGAAAGGGGCTTTTCTTATCAATTGCTCTTACCCATTGGATATTATACCGTTGCTTTTTTAAATAAAATCTAATAATATCAAAAGGATAACATGATTTTCTAAGGGGGAATAATTATGAAAATCACTAAAACGATTTGCTTATTGGCACTACTTGGTGTCACCGGCTGCGCTACTGATGGCGTAATATATTACGACACTACTCCAAATTACTATTACTATACCGAGCCACAAAGTACGCTATATATATGGCCGGAATGGGACTACAGAGGCTATAGATCATATTGGCATCATGAGGGTGGTTTTCATCACTACCACCACTAAAAATTGCTTAGGCAAATATAACTAAATAATATGAGTGTTTTTATGAAAATTACAAAAGCTATTTTACTCCTATCCTTCCTAGCGTTGGGCGGGTGTGCGACTTGTCATGAACCATGTAATATGGCTCCTCGCGTTGTTTATACTGAACCACCGGTTTACAATCCACCACGCGACTGCCATTCCAGGTATTTACCGAACTGTGACCGCTCGTACAGAGGGGATCGTTCGTATAATTCCGGATATTAGGAGTCTAAATTTAAAAGGGGCTTAAGATGAAGGTAAAAAAGTTACTTTGTTTAATGGCATTAATGTCTGTATGCAGCTGCGCTTCAGATACCGCAGTTTACCACGACACTAATCCAAGCCCCTTCTACTACCCTCCTACCCGGGATGAGATGTTTATCCAGCCAGAATGGGAGCGCAGGTCGTATAGAGAGCCCTGGGAACACCACTAGTATTAATGAGCATGGGGTTGAAGATAAAGACCCGGCTCTCCAAGAATACTGTAGATATCAAACACTAAAGCATGATTTTCAGAATCCCTACTAACGCCTATAACATCAATTTCTTCTGTTTTATTAACACTATCAACAGGGCACTCTTCTGAAGGATTAGCTATTTTGCTCTCTAGATCTTTACAATCGACGGTTTGATTCCGGAAAATAGACTCAGTCTGGAGACCATGTGCCTTAGCGAATCGCTCCACTAAGCTTCCAGCCTTTGTTATAACCAATTCTGAAAACATGTCTAAGGGCCGTTGATAAAAATCACAGCTGCCATCGACAGGCCCGTATATAACAACCTTTTGCAGAGATTTTACATCTGTGGCCGTATTAAATACTTCATAATATTTCCCTTTAAAATGGCGATAAATGCCAGGATCTATTGATTGCTTATTGTTATCTTGCATGCTTCGCATCTTCTCTATATATCTAATCCATTGTAACATACCTTTGTTTCAGAAATATTAAGCTATAAGCTAATTATTGCCTCTAATTAGGAAAAAGGTATGATAGGATATTAAACCCTATTCAGATCGAGTTAATTTCACGATGCCTAAAGTTATCCAATATGACACCATAGTACTCCTTGGCAGATTTCAGCCTTTTCATTTGGGGCATCAGACAGTCATTCGCAAAGCCTTAAGCCAAGCATCTCAGGTTTTAATACTATGCGGCTCTGCTTTTCAGCCCCGCTCACTGCGCAATCCCTGGAATTTTCAGGAGCGCGAGGAAATGATCCGCGGAAGCTTTACACGCTCTGATAACCAGCGGCTTATTGTTAAACCTGTTATCGATGTTATATATAATAACAATCTTTGGCGCCAAAATATCAATAAAATCGTGGCTGAGACCACCATGCAAAAACCAGGAAGCATAGGGTTTATCACCTCTGAAAAGCCATCATCTTACGACTATGGAAAGCTGTTTTCTGCATGGAAAATTATAGAACTACAGTGCAAACCCAACATAAATGCGACCTCTATACGAAAGGGATTATTCGCAAAGCCATTTAAGTTTGCCGAAATTGCACGGTTACTACCTGCAAATGTAAAGGATTTTTTAGAGAAATTCTCCACTCATGAAGATTGTTTATACTTGCGCAAAGAACAAGACTATTACACAAAATACTGGGCATCTTGGGAGTGCGCACCCTTCCCCTATACTCAGGTAACTGCAGACGCACTGGTAACCCACCATGATAAAATTCTCATGGTACGCCGTGGCATAATCCCAGGCAGAGGGCAGGTCTCTTTCCCCGGCGGATTTATCGAACCCCGCGAACACCTTGCCGATGCATGTATCAGAGAGCTCTGCGAAGAAACCAACATTCGAATACCCAAAGAGGTTCTGCATAATTCTATAAAAGATGCCAGAGTTTTTTCCGACCCTTATCGGGCGGCTCGGGGAAGAATAATAACCCATTCCTTTCATATTTCATTAGATCCAAGCATGAAGCAGCCTAGAGTCGATGGCGGCGACGATGCTAAAGCAGCCTTTTGGGTACCGATAAGTGACGTAGATCCTTCACAAGTATTCGAAGATCATTATTTTGTTATGCAAAACATGTTTGGCATTTTATAAGGTATAATATGGATTCGAAAAACACTGCCGTAGCTATTTCGATAAAAAAACTCACGCGATGTTTTAATTCTTTCACCGCAGTAAGTGCCATTGACTTCGATATTGCCCAAGGAATAACTTTTGGCTTGCTTGGCTCAAATGGAGCAGGAAAAACCACCACGATAAAAATGCTCACCACTTTATTACAGCCAAGCTCGGGAACAGCAACTGTAGGCGGACATGACATTATCACCTCTCCTCAGGCCGTACGCGAGAACATAGGTTATATCCCCCAGCTTTTTTCCGCGGATGCTGAATTATCAGGCTACGAAAATCTGTTGATGTCAGCCAAATTATATGGCATCAGAAGCAGCGAACGCAAGAGTCGCATCGCACAGGTATTGGAGTTTATGGGACTTAGCGAGTTCGCCAATAGGCTGGTTCGGGATTATTCCGGGGGTATGATTCGCAAGCTGGAAATAGCTCAGGCCATTTTGCATAAACCTAAGGTTTTATTTATGGATGAGCCTACCACCGGTCTGGATCCAGTAGCCCGCCGCCTTGTATGGAAGCACATCCAGGAATTGCATAGAGATTTGCACACTACTATAATTTTAACAACTCATGATATGGAAGAAGCCGATCATTTATGCTCTATGCTGGGCTTTATGAGCAGGGGCAAGATACGGGCTCTGGGCAGTCCAGCCGAACTAAAGAAAGCTGTAGGAAATAATGCTACCCTTAATGATGTATTCATTCATTTTACTGGTAGCACGATTAGCGATGAGGATACTTATGACAATACAAGACAGATGCGCCAGATACTTAATGCCCGCAACTAGGATTAAAACTGGCTTCTTCCAGATGCTCGCCATATTCGAAACTGACGTGAGAAAGCTACGGCACGATCCCTATGAGCTTTTCACCCGCATGATCCAGCCGATTTTGTGGCTGCTTATTTTTGGGCAAGCCATGGCCAAAGTGCATGTAATCGATACAGGAGACACCAAATATCTCGATTTTATCGCGCCAGGTATTCTTGCTCAGAGCATACTATTTGCTTCCATATTTTATGGCATTTCACTCATCTGGGAGCGGGATATGGGCATACTGCAAAAAGTTCTAGTCAGCCCCTGCGCCCGCAGCAGCTTTGTCATAGGGCGCGCACTAGCAGCAGGTATCCGCGGCCTATCCCAGGCAATCGTTATCTACATATTAGCCTTTTTTCTCAGTGTCGACATCAGCCTGACCCCTTTTTCTTTAATAGGAGTTGTGCTGTTTGTGTTCCTTGGTTCAGCGCTATTTTCTACCATCTCTCTTATAGTCGCTTCAATCGTAAAAAAACGCGAGCGCTTTATGGGCGTTGGGCAAGTACTCACCATGCCTTTGTTCTTCGCAAGCAATGCGCTTTACCCCATCGCCATGATGCCGCCATGGCTGGTGATATTATCCCACTTCAACCCCCTCACCTATCAGGTCGATGCTTTCAGAAGCCTCATGATATTAGGTGAACCCAGCACTTTTGGACTACTACACGACTTCCTGGTTTTATTTACCATGCTGATATTGGCGATAAGCGTAGCTACCCGCCTTTATCCTAAGATTATCAATTAGTCGCCTCATAACTATAAAAAATGTGGTACTAATACTAGTTGCAAATTCGAGCAGAAGTGCTATATTTATATTCGTAGGAATAGGTAGAAACTGTGACTAAACTTAATAAGTTACTGAAGCGCATCCAAGAAAACCTGTAGATTTCACATGGAATGAATTAAGTAAATTATTAAGTAGTTGCGGTTTTGAAGAACTAACAAAGGGGAAGACATCAGGCTCCAGGAGACAATTTTATAATAGAACATTAAGACTAGCATTAGATATTCATAAGCCTCATCCAAGACCCGTATTAAAACCTTATCAGATCAATGATGTATTAAAAATATTACAAACAGCAGGTTTATTATGAAGAAAGCGGATATTATTGAATATAAAGGATACCAAGGGTCAGTGCACTTTGATCCAGAAGAATGTATATTATATGGCAAGCTTGAGTTTATTAGGGATCTAGTCAATTATGAAGCAAAAGACGCTGAAACTTTAGTAAAAGAATTTCATAAAGCTGTAGATAGCTATCTTAAGCTATGTAAAAAAGTTAATAAAGCACCTGATAGGCCGTTTAAAGGAACATTTAATGTCAGGCTAAACCCAGAACTCCATAAGGAGGCATTTCTTTATGGCCTACGAAGCGGGAAGAATTTAAACAATGTAGTCATATATGCTCTTGAGCAGTTATTTGAGCAAGAATAAGGAACGATTAGGAAAGCCTAGCAACAAACTAACCTTATCAAAAATAAATGCCATAATCAAGCATTTAAGGATTATTTAATCTTTATCGTTGCAACAACTTTAAATATTATGCTATAATTCCGTCATAATTTATTTTGAGCTTATTCAATGCGAATTTTACTTATTGCTATCATGCTTGTTAGCTGCATAACGGCAGCAACTACCTGTTATGTCATGATGTCCCAATCCAATAGCGATTCCTCGGTGATGGCTGAGCCAGATGCTGCCAAGCTATTAAGAGATAACCAGATTCTGGAAAAAGAGCTCGCGATCCAAAAAGAAATATTAAAAATGCAGATTGAGCGTGAAGAAGAAATGAAAGCTCAGCTTGAAGCTGACAAAGCACGAAAGCATCAACTCGAATTGGAACAAACTAAACTGGAAGAGCAAAAACGCACTACAGCAAGAGAGAAAGCAGCAATTGCTGAGCAGAATAATATAAAGGCAGCAGTACGCGAAGAGCGAAACTACGATTTAGAACAGTCTCGCTTGCATGCTGCTAGAAAACAGTCCCAGGAAGATGCAAGACGCATGCAGCATGCCTCAGAACTCAGAGAACAACACCGTTTAAACATGGTTCTACTCAGAGAACAAAGAGATCTTGAACAAAGACGCCTCCATGCAAATATAGTAAACGCACATCAAACGGCGATCCATATTGAACAACGCCGCAAAGAAGAAGCTTTACGCAGAGAACAGGCAAACATCGAACGAGTTCGTAAGGATTTACTGCGCAAACAGGTAGATGAGGCTAGACGAGCACAGGAAGCTGAGTTCCGTCTCCGTGAAGAAGCCAAGCGCACACACGATGCAGAATACCGCCTGCGCGAAGAAACCAGACGTGCTCAGGAAGCAGAGCAGCGTTTAAGGGATGAAGCAAACCGAAGAAAGGCAAAACAAGAATTCAGACAGGAGCGACAAAACGCAAGACAAGAAAGGCAAAACGCAAGACAGCAGGCTAACGCTGAAGAAGAAGCTAGCAGAGCAAAGCAGCAGGCTCAAGCCGAAGAGCAAGCTAGAGCAAAGCAACAGGCTCAGGCTGAAGAGCAAGCTAGAGCAAAGCAGCAGGCTCAAGCCGAAGAGCAAGCTAGAGCAAAGCAACAGGCTCAGGCTGAAGAGCAAGCTAGAGCAAAGCAGCAGGCTCAGGCCGAAGAGCAAGCTAGAGCAAAGCAGCAGGCTCAGGCTGAAGAGCAAGCTAGAGCAAAGCAGCAGGCTCAAGCCGAAGAGCAAGCTAGAGCAAAGCAACAGGCTGAAGCTGAAGAGCAAGCTAGAGCAAAGCAACAGGCTGAAGCTGAAGAGCAAGCTAGAGCAAAGCAACAGGCTAACCCCGAAGGAGCAAAAACTACTCCGTAATGGTTATGCAATAAGTTGAGGGAATCTTATTGCCCTTCAACCCAATCTTTTTTCATCAACTGATTCCTTCTCTTATATGATGCTTCCAGGTCTGAAATAGTTTTATTGATTAGCTCTTCAGTGAGATTTATTGGCCCCTTAGCAGTACTGATCGGTTTCTTATTGGCAGCTGCCTCCATCATGTTTTCATATCGTGTAATGCTAGCATTAAGCTGGTCACTGGGATATTTTTTCAGCATTTGGTCTTTGTAGCTTTCGTAGTTTGGAGTTTTAGTAACTTTGCCTTTTGTAAAGCTAAGTTTTATACTTTGCCACACTTCGACATCAAATTTATTAGATTCATCATTAACCTTGGTAAAATCGATCTCCGTCGCAAGATTATTTTCTTTCACAATTTTCCAAAACTCATCGTGAAGCGCCTGATCAATATGACCATCCGGGCTAGCAACAGTTTGTAAAATTTCAACTAGTCTATCCAACTGCTTCATTTGCTCCGGCGAAGTCTGCTGCACAGGCTGAGCAGATGTAGCAGGAACAGCATTTTCAGCCTTTGCACAGGTAATAAACGCCATGCTTACACAAACCATCAGCATAATAAAAAAATAACGCATAATGTTCCTAAAAAAAAATTAATCCTACTTTCATACTAAGCAAATTAAGTAAACTTGAGCAACTATTAATCACACCAAGCCCCTTATTGTTTCCACTGTTCCTGCAATAGCAACTTCCTTCTTTTATATGCAGACTCTATAGATGCCAGGGTTTGATCGATTGTTTCATTAGTAAGCATTACATCACCATGTGGGGTCTGAAGGGGCTGCTTCTTAGATACAGCATCCATTAATTTTTCATCCATTGAAATAGAGTCCCTTACCCGATTATCATTATACTTCTGCAACACTAAATCCTTATATTTATCATAGTCTTTGGTTTTAGTTACTTTGCCATTCTGTGAGCTGAGTTTAATACTCTGCCAAGTTTCCAAATTGAACTGGATGGCCACCTCATTAAGCTCTTTCAAATTAGGGTCTTTTTCCAGCTGCAGTTCCTTTACTAATTTCCAAAACTCCGCATGAATCTCTTTAGTAAGGTTGCCTTCAAAGCTGGTTACGGACTCAATGATCTCTACCACCCTTTTCATTTTAGGATTCTGCGGCTGAGTTGATTGAACCTGGGATGCATTCACCGCAAAACCCATAGTTCCTAAGCAGGTTAAAATAACCGATAAAAAAAGAAACTTCCTCATAATAATTCCTATGCAATTAAGACTGACTTTATTGTAATCAAAATTACGTTTTGGGATACCCATTTTTTTAGTCGGCAAGCAAATATTCTTTCTATTATATTTCAATATTTTAATAGCAACTAGGCAATCTGTTTGCTAGTGTAAATAGGTGCTTAATATAAACGCAGTAATAAGCTTGGCAGATATAATGTTTATCGGTATATCCTTAATCTTCTTTAGGTTGTGCTTTACCTTAATCGGTTTCATTGATTCACTATCACAGAGGAAAGAATGATTTTTTATGTAGTTGGAGGAGTGGTAGCTCTTTGTTTACTCATATATCTGCTAATAGTTTTATTTAAGCCTGAGTTATTTTGAATAGTGAGCAACAAACTGTATGATGTCATTAGGAATATATCAGGTTCTATTATACCTTATAGTTACTTTGGCTCTAGTGAAACCATTAGGCTGGTATATGGCACAGGTATACCAAGGCAAGCCTTGTGGGTTAAATAGCATTTTATCACCCGTTGAACGCTTAATCTATCGCATTTGCAGTATTGATCCGGCGCAGGAAATGAAGTGGAAAAGCTATTTGACTGCAATGTTGGTTTTCAACTTATTCGGCATGCTTACAGTTTATCTACTACAGCGCCTGCAAGGTATTCTTCCCTTCAATCCACAGGAATTTGGCCAAGTGCCTCCTGATTTAGCATTTAATACAGCTGCTAGCTTTGTGACCAATACTAATTGGCAAGCTTATGCCGGCGAAAGCACCTTGAGTTATCTTACCCAGATGTTGGCACTTACTGTGCAGAATTTTCTTTCCGCGGCAACAGGCATGGCAATTTTGGTAGCGATGATTCGCGGAATCATAAGTCATCAAGCAGAAACCCTGGGTAATTTTTGGATAGATATAACCCGCGGCATACTGTATATTTTTCTTCCACTCTCGCTACTGTTCTCGCTTTTCCTGGTTTCCCAGGGAGTTATTCAAAACTTAAAGCCCTATGAGAAAATCAATTTCCTGCAAAATGTGACTTACCAACAGCCGGTTATCAATGCAGAGGGTCAAGCAGTTAAAGACGAGAAGGGCAGGGCTAAAACTGAAACAAAAACCGAGACAATTCAAGTTATACCAATGGGACCAGTGGCATCACAAGTCGCGATTAAACAGCTGGGAACCAATGGTGGGGGCTACTTCAATGCTAACTCAGCACATCCTTTTGAAAATCCCACACCCTGGACAAATTTTCTCGAAATGCTTGCTTTGCTGCTCATCCCTGCAGCATCATGTTACACCTACGGCCTCATGGTAAATAATACACGACAGGGTTGGGCCATCTTAAGTGCTATGGTTTTAATTCTGCTACCATTAATCTTCATTAATATATATGCAGAACGGATTGGCAACTCAAAAATGATTCCACTTAATATTGAGTCAGTTGGCAATATGGAAGGCAAGGAAATGCGGATTGGCATTACCAACTCTGCCATTTGGGCTGTGGCAACTACCGCCACATCAAATGGGTCAGTCAATTCAATGCTCGACTCCTTCACTCCTTTGGGCGGACTAATGCCTTTGTGGTTAATACAATTGGGCGAAGTCGTATTTGGTGGCGTGGGCTCTGGTCTCTATGGCATGTTGGTTTTGGTCATTATCACCGTGTTTGTTTCCGGATTAATGGTAGGTAGAACTCCAGAATACCTCGGAAAAAAGATTGAAGCTTTTGAAATGAAAATGGCTGCTATTGCTGTTCTTATTATGCCTTTTGTTGTGCTTATTTTAACCGCACTCGCCGTGGTAACCACAATGGGACTACAGTCTATAACTAACCCTGGCGCACATGGGTTCACAGAAGTGCTCTATGCTTTCTCTTCTATGGGCAACAATAATGGCAGCGCTTTTGCTGGAATCAATGCCAATACACCTTTTTACAATATTGCAGGAGGCCTCGCAATGTTGATCGGCCGCTATTTTATCGCAATTCCCGCTCTGGCAATTGCCGGTTCTCTAGCGCGAAAAAAAATCATCCCGCAAACCCCAGGGACTTTACTCACGGATACCATGCTTTTTGTCATACTTCTTATCAGCGTGACTATAGTATTAGGGGCTCTGACTTTTTTCCCTGCCCTTTCATTAGGACCTATCGCTGAGCAACTTATGATGTGGGAGAAATATGGTCACTAAAGTTCAATCTCAGTGGGACGTTACGGTTATAAAAATCGCGCTTATGGATGCGCTTTTAAAGTTATCTCCAAAGCATCAGATACGCAATCCTGTAATGTTTACGGTTTTTATAAGCTCAATGCTTGCAACCGCACTGCTATTTCAAGCACTCTTGGGATATAGTTATGAGGACACCAGTTTCATTTTTGCTATATGCCTTAATCTTTGGTTTACATTATTATTTGCTAATTTTGCTGAAGCAATGGCTGAAGGACGGGGCAAAGCCCACGCCAATGCCTTACGCAAATCGCGCAGCGAAATTCAATCCAAAAAATTAGCAACCAGCGATCATGCCTCAAAAGTAACGATAGTGCCTTCGGCCAACCTTAAAGCCGGAGATATAGTCCTGGTCGAAGCTGGTGACTTTGTCCCCAGCGATGGCGAAGTGATAGAAGGCATTGCTTCTGTAGACGAAAGCGCGATAACCGGCGAAAGCGCGCCAGTCATCAGAGAAAGTGGTGGTGACCGCAGCTCAGTAACCGGCGGTACCAAAGTGATTTCCGATTGGTTAGTAGTCAAGGTTACAGCGAATCCGGGAGAAACTTTTCTCGACCACATGATCAGTCTGGTTGAAGGGGCAAAACGCCAAAAAACCCCAAATGAGCTGGCACTGACTATTCTGCTTGCAGCACTTACTTTAATATTTCTGCTAGTATGTACAACACTTTTACCATTTTCTATTTATAGTGTTACCACTTCAGGTAAAGGAGAAGTAGTTACTATTACGGTACTCGTCTCTCTATTTGTATGCCTGGCTCCTACAACTATCGGTGGCTTACTTTCCGCAATTGGTATCGCCGGCATGGATCGTATGATTCAGGCAAATGTGATCGCCATATCAGGACGTGCTATTGAAGCTGCAGGCGACATCGATATCCTGATACTTGATAAAACCGGTACAATCACACTTGGCAATCGACAGGCTTCAGCGTTTATTCCCACCGAAGGTGTAAGTATTGAAGCCCTGGCCGATGCCGCACAACTTGCATCGTTTGCTGACGAAACTCCCGAAGGCCGAAGCATAGTGATCTTAGCAAAAGAAAAATATGGCCTGCGTGGCCGTCCGATTAGGGAACTAAATGCAACTTTTATCCCTTTCACTGCCCAAACCAGAATGAGTGGCGCAAATCTACCTGACAGGCACATTCGCAAAGGTGCCGCCCAAGCAATTGAAAAATATGTTACATCCCTAGGTGGAGTCTTTCCTCACTCCCTGCAGGAATCCATCAATTCTATTTCACTAAGCGGGGGCACGCCATTAGTGGTGGCTGATAATGCAAACGTTTTGGGAGTCATCTATCTTAAAGACATTGTCAAAGGCGGTCTTCGCGAGCGATTTACCCAACTGCGCAACATGGGTATAAAAACCTATATGGTAACCGGCGATAATGCACTAACTGCTGCAGCTATTGCAGCAGAAGCAGGGGTTGATGATTTCCTCGCCGACTCAACTCCGGAAGATAAATTAAAACTGATTCGCAGGCTGCAAAACGAGGGGCATTTAGTAGCCATGACTGGCGATGGCACCAATGACGCACCAGCTCTTGCCCAGTCTGATGTTGCAATGGCAATGAATACTGGAACTCAAGCTGCCAAAGAAGCTGGCAATTTAGTGGACTTAGATTCTAATCCAACCAAGCTGATCGAAGTTGTGGAAATAGGTAAGCAACTATTGATGACAAGAGGCGCTTTGACTACATTTAGCTTCGCCAATGATATTGCCAAGTATTTTGCCATTTTGCCGGCAGCGTTCTCTACCACTTATCCAGCGCTTAATTACTTAAATATAATGCAGCTTGCAACTCCACAAAGCGCAATTCTTTCTGCAGTGATTTTTAACGCGCTTATTATAATTTTTCTCATCCCTTTGGCATTGCGTGGGGTGTCTTATAACCATGTATCAGCCGCCTACCTATTGCGAAATAATGTGCTAATCTACGGTGTAGGAGGATTGGTAGTGCCTTTCATAGGTATAAAGGCCATTGATTTATTACTCGTATTATTGGGATGGGTATAGCATGTCCACTGAAATACAAAAGCACATTAAACCGGCATTCCTACTTTTTGTAGTTATGGCACTACTTACTGGCATCATATACCCAATGGCAGTCACAAAATTGGCGCAACTTTTGTTTCCCTGGCAAGCTAACGGTAGCTTTATAGAGCACGGCGGGCGGAAGTTAGGCTCGGTATTGATAGGGCAAGCTTTTTCTGACCCTAAGTACTTTTGGGGACGCCCTTCAGCAACTTCTCGTTTTCCCTATAACGCCACAGCCTCATCCGGCTCGAATTCAGGCTTATCTAACCCTGATTATTTGGCTTTAGTTAAGAACCGGATAACACACTTTACCCAAAATCCATCCTCTACTACATTAATTCCAATTGATCTTATCACAGCTTCGGGCAGTGGCCTTGACCCTGATATCAGCCCTGAAGCCGCTTATTTTCAAGTAGCGCGCATAGCTTCGGCAAGAGGGCTATCTGAGGCCGCTCTTAATTTGATGATTGAGCAAGCAATTAAGCTGGAGGCTAGTGACATTCTGGGGAATCCCCGCGTTAATGTTATGCAACTTAATTTGATTTTAGATAACCGTATAGCAGGTGCCAGAAAATAATTATGATCAAACAGCGACCTACTCCAGATCAATTACTGGCCAGCATTAAGGAAGAAGAATCCCATGAGCAGCGCGGCAAACTAAAGATATATTTAGGCGCCGCACCAGGAGTTGGCAAAACTTATACAATGCTCAAAGATGCAAAGGCCCTACTCACTCAAGGAACAGATGTAGTAATTGGCATTATCGAGGCTCATGGCCGTAAAGATATTGAAATGCTCTCCCATGAATTGGAGAGTATTCCACGACTAACGATTGATTACAAGGGTAGACAGCTAACCGAATTCAATATCGATGCAACATTACAACGTGACCCTGCAGCGGTTCTGCTTGACGAAATGGCACATACCAACGTCCAAGGTTCACGCCATAACAAGCGCTGGCAGGATATCAAAGAGATACTTGACCGCGGCATTGACGTTTATACCACGCTCAATGTCCAGCATATTGAAAGTCTGAATGATGTTGTTTCACGCATAATTGCTGCGCGTATCCAGGAAACCATTCCAGACTTAATCCTCGATATGGCTGATACTATTGAATTGATCGATCTGCCGCCAGAGGATCTTTTAAAACGCTTAAAGGAAGGTAAGGTCTATTTTGCCGAACAGGCTGAGATCGCGCGTGAGCACTTTTTTCAAAAGGGCAATTTGATTGCTTTACGCGAACTTGCCCTCAGGGTTACCGCTGAGCGTGTGGGAGCACAGGTCCTTTGGCACCGTCAAGGCAAAGGGACAGAACGCATATGGCCAAGCAAAGATAAAATCCTGGTTTGCATAGGATCCAAGCCAGAATCTACTAAAGTCATCCGGGCTGCACGCCGCATGGCTGCCACCTTGCAGGCGCATTGGATTGTAGCTTTTGTCGAAGCCCCTGATATCGAGCCCCACGACCGCAATATGGCTATTCGCAACCTACGCTTAGCAGAGCAATTGGGTGCTGAGACCCGCACAATACATGCTACAGATATTGTCAAAGAGATCATGACTTTTGCTCATGAACACAATATTACTAGGATAATGATCGGCAAATCCTCGCACTCAGGCTGGAAATCTATTTTCTTACGCGGTTTAACCAATGAATTCATCCGGCAGAGCGGCGAAATAGATGTGTATGTTGTTCGCGGCGATCCTGATAACAACAAACCAACCCCAGTAGTCCGCCCTCCTAAGACTCGCAAGCCCTTAAGCACTTACGGAGCAGCCTTGGCTATTATTGCGCTAGTTACATTCCTTATTGTTATTCTGCGCCCATATATAATGGAAAGAAGCATTATCATGTTCTATTTGCTGGGCGTTATAATGGTAGCCTGGTTTGGGCAAATGGGACCATCAATCCTGGCTTCAGTCCTAAGCGTTGTCTTATATGATGTTTTTTTCATCTCCACCCCCTTTAGTTTTGATTTCATCACCCCACTTGTCATGCTGCTGGTTGCTCAATTAATCAGCCATTTAACCGTCATCAATAAACAACAAGCTATAAGCGCACTGGATTCAGAAAAGAAGATTAATTTATTGAATCGCCTTAGTCGCAAACTATCAGCAACGCGGGGAATTGATAATTTGCTCGCAAAAGCTGTGCAGTATATTTCTGAGGAATTTAACAGTGAAGTAATGGCGCTGTTACCTGAAGGCAGCCACCTAAAGATCCGCGCGGTATTTAAGGGCGATGATTTTCTCAGCGATAAAGAATTCAGTATTGCTGAGTGGGTATATGATCTAGGTCAGTCCGCAGGCCTAGGCACAGAAACTTTGACTTCTTCACAAGCAATGTATATTCCACTACTCGCTTCAAAAGGAGTGGTCGGCGTCATGAGAGTGCGGCCTATGCAACCAGATAATTCCCCACCTGATCCTGAGCAGATGCATCTTTTAGAGGCCTGCACCCACCAAACTGCTTTAGCTGTAGAGGTCGACCGAATGCAGGAACAAAATAAGAAACTGGAATTGCAAAACGAAACTGACCGTATGCGCACTATCTTCATGCAATCGGTTTCCCAAGATTTGCACGTACCGGTAATCACTATAATGACAGACGCTACAGAGTTAGCCAATATGACCGAAGATATTGATATTAGCAAAATTAAGACGTTAAGTGATAATATTTATAGTGAGTCAGAGCACCTCAACCGCCTCATTACTAATCTTTTGCAGATTGCCTATTTGGAGGCGCACCCTGTCACCTTAAAAATCAAGCATTATACACTGAGTAAAGCTATAGCTACTGTTGTCAAAATTCTTGAGAAGCGTTTAGGAATAATGCCTGTGTATATTAATATCCCTGTCAATTTCCCCAAAATCCCTTTTGATAGAGTTTTCATGCAGGAGGTTTTTAAAAACTTAATCGATAATGCGATCAAATATACATCAGACAACAAGCCAATAGAAATATCAGCCCTTATTGAAAATGATAAGGCTGTGATCAGCGTTGCAGACCACGGGAAAGGATTGTCTCCATATGAAATGGACAAACTCTTTGATAAATTCTATCGCGGCCAGGAATATGTGACTGATCGCGGTATGGGATTAGGCCTCACTATTTGCCGAAGCATTATTAAAGCTCATGGCGGCGAAATCTGGGCTGAGCTTAGAAAAGGCGGAGGCGCCGTTTTCCGCTTTACTTTACCGCTGCATGATCAAGGCAAATCCAAAGCTTAACATTCTTTGACATTATCCTTCGGCTCCAGTATGCTTTGCCCTTGCGATCTTGATAGCTTTATGTAGTTTATCTTCTAAAATCTTCTTAGAAGGCAATTCAGTCAGATATTGAGCTACATGAATACCACTCTTATCTAATTCCAGCAACTCGACCCGCTCCTTTTGTTTCTCTGAACATAATATTAATCCTAACGGTTTTTCTTCCCCAGGTCGGCGCTCATATTTATCTAACCACCTCAGATATAACTCCATCTGGCCTTTATAACCAGCTTGGAACTTACCCAATTTAAGCTCTATGGCAATTATTCTCCTCAAACTTCTATGGTACGTTAGCAAATCAATATAAAAGTCTTCATCATCGATTGTAATGCGTCTTTGACGCCCTAAAAAACAAAAATCGGTTCCTAGTTCTTGTAAAAATTTACAAAGCTCATCTAGGATTGCTTTCTCAAGATCCGACTCACTAAATTGAGCTGGCAGTTGTAAAAAATCTAGAATATAAGGGTCGCGGAATACTAAGTCTTGCGTCAATTCTTTAGATTGTGCCAGATGACTCAAGTCATCTTCAATTAATTCCTCTGGCTTATGTGAGATGGCAGTACGTTCATATAGCATCCCACTAATCTTACTTCGTAATTCTCTAACGCTCCAATGCTCGATACGACACATCTCAAGATAAAATTGGCGTTTTATAGGTTCATCTAGCGCAAGTATTTCAACAAAATGTGACCATGACAATAGTCGCGACAGTGTCGCGACTATTTCTTGCTCAGGAAATAATTTTGAAAACTGCACCATTCTGAATAGGGCAGAATGAGAGAAACCACGGCCATACTGAGACATGAGCTGTTGCCCAAGTTGTTTAATAATTTTTTCACCATATTCACCTCTTTCTTCTTTTAAAATGCATTGATTTACTTTGTATCCTATTTGCCAGTATAACATCACAAGAGACGCATTAACATACCGTGCTGCCTGAGTTTGTGCGGCTTCAATCAGCTGACTTATATCGTTAAAAAGATAAGGAATAATATTTTTAGGCATAGGGTGATCCAGCTTAAAAATGTATGAACCTTATAACATCTATTGCTATTTTTGACAATCTAATTTTGTTCTTTTACTAGGCATAAAACTTCCGCTTTCAATTCCTAACCAGACTTTTGCAAAAATATCCTCTCTTTAAATTTATGATTTAAACCCTATATATTATAAGTATGACAAGTGATGGAGGCATTATGAATTTTGAGAAAATGACGGACAAGTGCAAGAGCATCATCCAAAAATCACAGAATGATGCTGTGGCTCACGGGCACCAGAAATACATGCCTGAGCATATTCTAACGGCGCTGCTCGAGGATGAGGATGGCATTATTGATCGGCTTATTACAAGCAGCGGTGGTGACATCAATCAAATCAAAACCGAACTCAACCGCTCTTTGGCGAAACTCCCCAGCGTAACCGGAGGCGGAGCCGGCCAGTTTTATCTCGACCCCAGCACTGCAAAAATCTTTTCTCAGGCTGAAGACTACGCCAAGAAAGCGGGAGATTCCTACGTTACACTTGAACGTTTGCTACAGGCAATTTTTAGCGTTAAAGACAGTGATAGCCATAAAATACTAAAACAACATGGGGTCACAGAAGCAAAGCTCAGTGCAGCGATTGAAGAGTTGCGCCAAGGCAGGGTAGCAGACAGCCCGCACGCAGAAGACACTTTTGAGGCGCTGAAAAAATATGCCAGGGATTTAACCGATCTGGCACGCCAAGGCAAACTCGATCCTGTCATCGGCCGCGATGAAGAAATCCGCCGCACTATGCAAGTATTATCTCGCAGAACCAAAAATAACCCGGTACTTATCGGCGAACCAGGTGTAGGTAAAACCGCTATCGTAGAAGGACTAGCTCAGAGGATTGTCATAGGGGATGCCCCTGAAAGCCTGCGCAACCAAAAAGTCATGGTTTTGGATTTGGGTGCGATGATAGCCGGTGCCAAATTCCGTGGCGAATTCGAAGAAAGACTCAAGGCAGTCCTAAATGAAGTCGCAAATAGCAGCCACTCTATTATTCTATTTATTGATGAATTACATACCATAGTTGGTGCTGGTGCTGCTCAAGGCTCAATGGATGCCTCCAACCTGCTCAAGCCCGCCCTGGCACGCGGCGAGCTCCACTGTATCGGTGCGACCACCCTGGATGAGTACCATAAACATATTGAGAAAGATGCAGCTCTTGCGCGTCGTTTCCAACCCGTATTTGTTCCTGAACCCAATGTTGAAGACACCATTTCAATTTTGCGTGGGCTTAAGGAGAAATATGAAGTCCACCACGGCATCCGAATAACCGATAATGCAATTGTTGCAGCAGCAACTCTTTCCCATCGTTACATCAGCGACCGGTTTTTGCCTGATAAAGCAATAGATCTCATGGACGAAGCGGCAAGCCGGCTGCGCATGCAAGTTGACAGCAAACCAGAAGTAATCGATGAACTCGACCGCAAGATTTTGCAGCTTAGAATCGCAATAATGGCATTGGAGAAAGAAAGCGATGAAGCTTCCAAATCCCGCCTAAAGGATTTGCACAAAGAGCTGAAGCTGTTTGAAAATAAATCCCTGGATTTAACTAGCCAGTGGCAATCGCAAAAGATGAAGCTCAATGAGATTAAAGACATCCGAGAGAAGCTGGATACTGCAAGAGTCGAGCTTGAACTGGCACAGCGTTCTGGGCAACTGGAGCGAGCAAGCGAGCTAATGTATGGCCAGATCCCTGAGATGGAAAAAAAGCTTAGTGAATCGGAGAAAACCAAATCCACAGTCATGCTGCAGGAAGAAGTTACTGAAAGAGATATTGCCAGCATCGTTTCCAAGTGGACTGGAATCCCCGTCACCCGAATGCTCGAGGGGGAAAAAGAAAAGCTTATGCAGATGGAAGAACACATCAAGAGTTTTGTTATCGGCCAGGATCATGCGGTCAAAGCCGTATCCAGCGCAGTGCGCAGGTCGCGTGCCGGACTTGCTGATAGCGAGAAGCCTATTGGCTCATTTATGTTTCTGGGGCCAACCGGTGTAGGCAAAACCGAGCTCACAAAAGCCCTGGCGCAATTTCTTTTCGACGATAAGAAAGCCATGGTACGCATCGATATGTCTGAGTTTATGGAGAAGCACTCTGTAGCCAGACTTATTGGCGCTCCTCCAGGCTATGTTGGCTATGAAGAAGGTGGAGTGCTCACTGAAACTGTCAGACGCCGACCTTATCAGGTCATCCTTTTTGATGAAATTGAAAAAGCCCACCCCGATGTTTTTAATATACTTTTGCAGGTTCTAGATGAAGGCAGGCTCACTGATGGGCAAGGCCGAACCGTAGATTTTAAAAATACAGTTATCATCCTGACCTCTAACCTCGGCTCTGACTTCATCGCCCGACTCCCAGCAGGGCACAATATTGAAGAGGCGAGAAACGATGTGATGAATGTGGTGCGAGCCTCTTTCAAACCTGAATTCATCAACCGCCTGGACGAGATCATTTTATTCAACCGCCTTGAGCAAAAACACATGGGTGCTATAGTTGATATTCAGCTACAAAGGCTGCAAGAGTTGCTGGCTGATAAACACATCACTATAAAACTGGATGCAAAGGCCAGAGATTATCTAGCTGAGAAAGGCTATGACCCGATCTATGGTGCGCGGCCGCTTAAACGCGTTATCCAGCAAGAGCTCCAAAACCGGCTTGCAGAACTCCTGCTCGAAGGGAAAATAGCAGAAGGCGATGAGCTTAAGGTAAGTTGCGATAAAGATGGCCTGAAAATAAAATCAGCTTGATTATTATGATTGACGCAATTGTTTGGCTAATGTTAGTACACGATAATAAGATCTTATTGCAAAAAAGGGTTTTGGAATCAGGACTTGAATACGGCCTAATCGGCGGTCATGTCGAGCAAAATGAATCCTTAAAACAAGCGTTAATTCGAGAAGTATTGGAAGAAAGTGGGATTGCAGTAAAAGACAGCGATTTAAGTTTTCAATACCTGATTGATAGGAAGCTGGATAACTCTCATAAAGTTCATTTCTTTTTCTATGCCAACACTTGGGAAGGTAGGCCATATAATAAAGAATCGGATAAACATATGGATATATCATGGCATCCCTTAAATGAACTGCCTCAGGAGCTTGGCCCATTATCTAAACTCGCGATTCAGTCCTTGATCAACCACCATAGTTTCTCTGAATACGGATGGTAGTCAGATTTATTATTTAGACCAGAGCAGCAAATGTTAACACATACTAGGGAAATCTGATATTAATGATCACCTATCTCACTATCAAAGACAGCTCTACTAAGTAGTTCATTTCTAATGCTATCAATACTTACAGAGTAGTAGTGAAATTCGCCTCTAAGTGAAATAGGTCCATCACATTCGGAGACTTTATTGCTCACGCTTATATTCTCTATTTTGGTTAAGTATACTAGATAATTATATGTATTATATGCTAGTACGAAATTCGATGGGGCAACTTCTTCTATGTAGCCATCCCCCGAAAGCCATTCTCCATTCGCTCTCAGCCAATCATGGCTAAGCTCCTGGCTAGCAAAATTTTTCTCATTATATAAAACATTATCTTTTGTAACATAGCAGACTTGTGACATTTCGACCCCCTAAAAAGAATTCGACCAGATTATATTCTTTTTTATGCAAAACTGTCAACAGACTTAAGTTTGTTAAATTAATTGCACTTCGACTTTGAGATGGGGAGATCTTCCATGGCAATACCTTAAACAAGCTCTATTTATATTAGATTATATAAATAGATTAATAATTCCTTAATATAAATGATTTTTTTTGATTATTGCGGGCTTGCTATTGACCAAGGCTACGAATTAAAATAAGCCCATATCTACTACTGTTTCTTAATAGGGACTTGACGTATGAGCCTATTAGTTATTATTATATGAGAACTTATTTGCTGGAATTGCACTCATGATAAATAAATTACTTTTTTCTGGCATTGTCTTCTTAGTATCCGCAAATATATGCTTTGCTAACACAAAGAAAATGGATATGGCCTATGCTGATATTATAAACCATCAGGGACAAACTATCGGTAATGCCATTTTCAAACAGGGATCCGAGGGAGTAGTAATCCGCATTAAAATTCACAACCTCCCCGAAGGCGTCCATGGTATGCATCTTCACGAAGTCGGTGACTGCAGCGATCACCAGCGGTTCGACAGCGCTAAAGAACCTATAGTTACTCCGGAACGGGTTCATGGTTTTTTGAATCCTGACGGCCCACTAGAGTCAGATCTTCCCAATCTCATAGTTGCTAAAGATGGCACTGCCCATATGGAACTTTATACCAATATGATCTCAATTGCCGGAGTGGCCTGGAAGCCCGAGCTTCTGGATAATGACGGATCTGCACTTATTATTCGTGAGCACGAAGACGACCACAAAAGCCAGCCGGTAGGCAATGCGGGCGCACGCATAGCTTGCGGGGTTATTGCACCCATGCAGGAAGTCAATCTTACCCCTGCACCAACTTTACCGAAAGCTCCGTAACGAAACTACCTTACATTCACCATCCGCGCGGCCATAGCGCGATCGAATTCAATCTGCTCAGCTACCGTCAATACTTTTTCTAGTGGTGGCGCAGATGGCGCAAGTTGCTGTGCTGGCTGCGATGCAGGTTGCGGCGCTACATATAGTGCATATTGTTGCTGTGCCGGCTGCGGAGCTACATATGGCTGATATTGCGTCCCATATGGCTGATATTGTGGCACAGGCTGCGGCACCATATATTGCGCGGATGGCGCAGGTTGCGGCGCTACAAAACCAGGCGTTTCAGCAAGGCTTAAGGCAGTCGCATGATCAAGTTCCATTGCCTCCAACTTACTTCTTTCCATTTCCTCAAGACTAAAAGCAATAGCAAGTCGTTCTTCACTATCCTCAACTAATTGCTCTACAACATCTCTTTCTGCCACTGGTTGAAACCGCTCCACTCTTCTATTTCTCACTTCTGCAGGCGATAACCTTCTGCTTTTGCAGCAGCATTTATATATCATGGCAAGCGAAAATGCACTAAATGTAACGACAGCAGCGCCTACAAGTGCCGTAGCAAGTACCTGTTGTTGTTTATCATTTAAATTTGTCATTTTGCGACTTAACTCAACCGCTGAATTACTAAGAAAACTTGAAGCACGACTGAGAACCTCGTTTCCTCTATTCATAACTACATTCATAGGTGGTAGCGCTTGATAAAGCTGCTGTAGCCTAGGAGTTATAATATCTCTATAGTGATAGGCTGCGGTTGCTAAGCCAACAACAAGCAAGTTTTTAAAAAAGCTATTCATAAATCTTTCCAATTGCAATTAATAATTGCGCAAATCCTACCATATATATGCATTATAAGCAACACAATCGCTGAATTATGCGAAGAATTTAACAAATTTGAAATAAACTATAATTTACACCAAGCTTACTATCCATCCATTCATCGGCTCAGAGTTAATCCGACTCTTCGTTTCAGCCAAGAGCACGGAACCGAAATTACCTTACATTCGCTAGGCTTTCTGCAATGGCGTGATCAAGCTCAATCTGGGCAGCTTTTGAACCCTCGAATAATGGCGTTCCGCACGATGGTGGCACAGATAGAGCAAGCTGCGGCGTAGGTTGTTGCCGAACATAGGCTTGATATTGTGGCACAGGTTGATGCACATATGGTTGATATTGTGGCACAAGCGGTACATATGGCTGATATTGTTGTGACGCAAGCTGTGGGGCATATGACTGCGGCATTGACCCGAATTGAGCTCCTGGATGAGGTTGGTATTGCTCTCCTGGCTGGTTTTCAGGCTGTGCTAATGGCATTGCATTTTGAGCTTCGTGCAAGCTAGGCTGAAGCGCTTCTTCACGCTTGCTGAAAAAAGCAACATAGCATTTATGGGCTATTACACATGGAAATAATCCTATTAGAAAACCTAGAAGCAACAAATCCATTATCGCTACCTCTTTATTATTTGAGTTGCTTAATATCTCATTTACAACACCAGAAGCGCCGTTGAGAAAAGTTGACGCCATTCTAGGGAGTCCAGCACTACAAAAGTACGTTATAGCTAGAGTAGCTACAGATACAAAAGGCAGCATTGACGGTCTAACCATATTCCTACAAAAATCTCTCATAATTTTCCCACCAATTGTTGATATAAGAATATTAACATTTATCTCGCATAAAAGCAAGATAAATACTGATTTTATCGATGAATTTAATAAATTTGAAATAAATCGCCTACTAAACCACTAATCAGATTGAGGCTTCGCAAATACCCAAACTCTTATCTACAGCCTTACGCCTGGCTTTAATTACTTCATTTATATGCTGGTACATATCAGTGCCTTCATCAGTTGGGTATATCAAATGTATGTTTCTCTTAATAACTGCTTTAGTAGCTCTCTGAGGGTCAGCTAGAACAGGCGATGTATCTTGTTTATTAGCACCTTCCCTTTCATTCTTATCATGTTGTTGCTCTTTAGTTTTGAGATCATCGCTATTACCATTTGCTTGCGTACTCAGTTTAGCCGAATCAATACGTCCTTGCTCAGATGGCTTACTATTTTTGTGAGACAGTTTATATAGAGCCGCTACAGCCAGTATTCCTGCTGAACAAATCAACAGACCTGATATAGCTTGCTGCTGTTTATAATTAGAATCGACTGCTATTTTACCAAGTTCACAACAAGCATTACTAAGAAAAGTTGAGGTATTATTAAGTGCGCCTATCCCCATATTTAAAACTGCTTCCGTTGAAGGGAATACTTGATATAGCTGGTGCATTTCTCTATGTATTTCCTTTTGTATTTCTTTAAACAGATACTTACTAAACTCAGCTGCCGTTTGGCCAATCATAACGCAGGGATTACCTAAGGTGGTGGTAGCATAACAAAAGTCGCAAATACTAGCTGAAATATTCTGAAACATGCCTACTAACGCGGGCTTATTATCATAAGCCAATTTAAGAAAACCCCCTGCAACACCAACAAACAATATACCTTTCATAAGCCTATCTACTTTAAATTATAAGCTAGAGTAGCACAGGTATTTTTTCTAAAAAAGCACAGGATGTAAATTGTATCAGCCCTTTAAGGCTTTCAACATTGTGCTGCCAAGTTCAGCTGGGGATTCCGCTACGTGAATGCCAACAGTGCGCATGAAATCAATCTTTGATTGTGCGGTATCACTGCCCCCAGAAACTATAGCACCAGCGTGCCCCATGCGTTTGCCTGGAGGAGCCGTACGGCCGGCAATAAACCCTACCACTGGCTTTTTGGTTTTGCTGTGTTTGATAAATTCAGCACCTTCAACTTCAGCATTGCCACCAATCTCCCCGATCATCACAATTGCATCGGTATCAGGATCAGCTACAAATAGCTCAAGACAGTCAACAAAATTGGTACCATTAACCGGATCGCCTCCAATACCCACACAACTGGATTGGCCCAAACCAGCGGCTGTGGTTTGCGCAACAGCTTCATAAGTTAAAGTACCTGAACGCGATACGATGCCTATTTTTCCTTTCTTATGAATATAACCTGGCATAATCCCAATTTTGCATTCATCAGGAGTTATCACGCCCGGACAATTAGGACCGATCAATCTAGACTTACTTCCCTGTAGGGCTTTTTTAACACGCACCATATCGAGCACGGGAATGCCTTCTGTGATGCAGACGATTAGCTCAACACCCGCATCTATAGCTTCAAGGATAGCATCAGCAGCAAACGGAGGCGGAACATAAATAGCAGTAGCATTTGCTCCAGTTTTATCACGTGCTTCATGCACGGTATTAAAAACCGGAAGACCCAGATGGCTTTGACCACCTTTCCCCGGAGTAACACCACCTACCATTTTGGTGCCGTACGCAATTGCTTGCTCAGAGTGGAAAGTGCCTTGCGCCCCGGTAAACCCCTGACATATTACTTTGGTATTATTATTGACAAGAATTGACATTACGCAGCCTCCTTAGATTTAACAGCCTTTACAATTTTTTCTGCCGCGTCAGCCAGGTTAGTTGCGGAAATCAGATTTAGTTTTGAGGAATCTAGCATCTCTCTACCCTGCTTAGAATTAGTTCCTTCCAGCCTAACCACTACCGGAACTTCTATGCCAATGTCCTTGGCCGCATTGATAATGCCATCTGCAATAATATCGCAGCGCATAATGCCTCCAAAAATATTGACGAGAATACCTTCAACATTTTTATCGGAAAGAATAATTTTAAATGCTTCTTTTACGCGTTCTTTGGTAGCACCACCGCCCACATCAAGGAAGTTAGCGGGATCACCTCCGTAGAGCTTTATAATATCCATTGTGGCCATAGCCAATCCCGCACCATTAACCATACAACCAATGTTGCCCGTCATTTTAATGTAATTAAGCTCGTGCTTTCCTGCCTCTACTTCCAGCGGATCTTCTTCGCTTTCATCGCGAAGAGCCGCAATTTCAGGATGGCGGTATAATGCGTTATCATCAAAATTCATCTTGGCGTCAAGAGCCAGGATATCACCCTCAGCAGTTTCAATCATAGGGTTGATTTCAACCTGAGCCGCATCAGTTTTAATGAATGCCTCATAAACCCCTTTAACAAAATTGGCAAATTTCTTAGCTTGCTCCCCCGAAAACCCAAGGCCAAAACTCAGTTTGCGCTTATGAAACTCCTGCAAACCTATGGTAGGGTCAACATGAAGAGTCACTATTTTCTCCGGCGATTTGTGCGCCACTTCTTCAATGTCCATGCCGCCTTCTGTCGAGGCGATAAAAGTAATGCCTGCGGTTTGGCGATCAAGCACCGCAGAAAGATAGTATTCTTTCTTTATGTTCGAGCCAACCTCGATATAAACCTTTTGCACCACTTTGCCTTCAGGGCCAGTTTGAGGTGTGACCAGGACTTTGCCTAGCATAGCAGCTGCTTTCTCTTTAGCTTCCGCCGGACTTTTAACTACTTTGACTCCACCAGCCTTACCGCGCCCACCTGCATGGATTTGCGCTTTGACAACCACAACCGGAGCACCCAGCTCCTGAGCCTTTTTTTCAGCTTCTTCCGCCGTAAAAGCGATTTTACCCTGCGGAACAGGTACGCCATATTTACTTAAAACTTCCTTAGCCTGGTATTCATGTATATTCATGTAATTTCCCCTATTATACTACCCTCGCCTTTCAAGCATTGGGTATCAACATATATATATAAAATATAGATTTTTCGCTGATTTGACAATAAGCATTATCAGCTCAACAGCAAAGCCTGTAGGATTTATAAAGCCTAAGCCGGCTTAATTCAAGTCTGAATTAATGACAAACCTGATTTTTTATATCTCTAGCATCTCATAATGGCACCACCATCCGCGCGGCAAGGCATCCATGGCTTTTTGAGCGCACTCTGCGTTTTTAAACAATCCAAAACACGTAGCACCAGAGCCCGACATCCGCGCAACCTTGCATCCCTTAAGCAGCCTGAGCTTAACCAGTACTTTTTGAATTTCAGGGAAGAGACTGATGGCGTTGGCCTCAAGATCATTTTTACCCAGAAAGATATTATCTCCCAGGACATCAACATCTTCACCATCTATTTTTGCGGCAAACTCTGGGAAGCCTTTTCTACACACAGTGCCGGTATCCACTTTTATTTTAGGGTTTGCGAGGAGTATATAAAGCTTCTGATCCAATTGTACTGGGGTGATAATCTCCCCAATACCCTGGACAAAGGCTGGTTGAGGATTGAGAAAGTAAGGTACGTCCGCACCAATTTGCACCAGAAAATCAATTGCTTCCTGCCCTTCAAGCTTAACATTCCAAAGCTCGCATAACAGTTTCAGTACGGTTGCAGCATTGGATGAACCACCTCCCAAACCAGCTGCAATCGGAATCTTTTTCTTTATTTTAATTTTAGCACCGGCTTTAACACCATATTTATCCTGCAGCCTCCTTGCCACTTTCAGGACTATATTATCAGGTATTTCCGGCGTCATTTCACAAGTTAGATCATGAGCGGGCTCTACCGATATCTGGTCATACAACCCAGGCAGAGGCACGAATAAGCTCTCTAGCAAATGATAACCGTCATCTCGCTTACCTACGATATTCAGAAATAAATTAATCTTTGCCGGCGACTGAGCTTGCCTCATTTTCCTAGAACCTATTCTTGATCGTTAAAATCATTGCTTTTTTATTCCCTGGATCACATTGTGAATATTCTCTTTAAGTGCTGGCACCGTCTTATCAAAGAAGTTCTCGATAAGGTTGTGAACCCAGTTTTTGAAACCCAGCACCTGAAAGTCATCGGAAATCGTCTGCATTATAATTGCCACAACGTCGTTAGTATTTACCCCATTTGTGTCAGCCCCGACATTGGTGAGGGTGCGCCCTGGATACTCCATTTCCTGCTTCTGCTCAGGTATGGAATGCACTTTGCCTTTGCCAATTGTAATCGCATTGATGGTGAATTTCTTTGCCGCCTTGGTTTCAGCATCTTTTATCTTTGCACTATTTTGGACATTATCATTGATAACATCGGCATTATATACACCCTGATCATTGCCTTCATAATAAAAATCCGGTTGCACAAGCGCAAGCTCCGTTATGTTTATCACCTTATCGAAGATTGTCTTATAGTTTATTTTGATCACTACTTTTTTGGTTTTAAGGAAATATGGGGATTTAAAACCTGCAGGATTCGCGACTCTAAAGCCATCAAGCGATATGCGCGATTTGAAAAAAGATATAGATACCTTATCAAGCATGACTTCGGTTTTTATCATGTTAGTTGCTAAGCGCTCAACCTCTTTCTTGACAAGATTGTCTATATAAAACAAAACGCCAATGGCAAAACAGGCTTTAATAAATAAGACGATTAAAAAGA
>Ga0206948_1025_pt1 | contig 47000 bp, 24 predicted proteins | sample Alteio_BWOrgHeat_FD_153236 | JGI IMG/M metagenome (GOLD analysis project Ga0206948, IMG submission 153236) | Enriched cells from forest soil in Barre Woods Harvard Forest LTER site, Petersham, Massachusetts, United States -... | ecosystem: Environmental > Terrestrial > Soil > Temperate forest > O... | reverse complement strand
GCTTACGCCTATGTCGCCTTTTACGGCGCCATCGGCCATCGCATCGGAAGGGATAAGACGGTTCCGGTGGCGTGAGACATTGACGCTTCCGGTGCGGGAAGAATCCTCGTTTTAAGCACTCCGCTTAGGGCTGTGGCCACATTTGGCCACATTGACGGTCCATGGATATCTGCGAACCTTGGAGCATGTATCCCCAGCTCCGCTGTAACCACAAATCTTCGCTGATTTGAATGAAAGATTCTTGCTTTGAAACGTCTTGGAATTCTCCTTTTTTTGTTGCTGGCGGCGCGGCCGCTGCCGGCGTGGCAGATGTTACAGGCGCCATTGATGACGCGTTGGGCGGCATTGGTGGACACGAACGCGCCGCTCCCGGAATATCCGCGCCCGCAAATGGTGCGGACGAACTGGATGAACTTGAACGGGCTGTGGCAGTTCCAGGCGGGAGCAACGAATGATGCGGTGCCGACCGGCCAGACACTGGCGAGCCAGATCCTGGTGCCGTACCCGATGGAATCCGCCATCTCAGGCGTGATGCAGTATCATCAATTTTCGTGGTATCGCTGCCTGTTCGCGGTGCCGGCGGCGTGGAGCGGCCAGCGAATCATCCTGCACCTGGACGCGGTGAACTGGCAGGCGACGGTGTATGTGAACGGCCAAAAGGTGGGCGTACACAAGGGTGGTTATGATGCGTTCAGCTACGATTTGACGACGTATCTCACGGGCGGGACGAACGAGCTGATCGTGAATGTGTACAGCCCGGAAGATAACGCGGGTGAACCGCGCGGGAAGCAATCGTTGTATCCCGGCGGCATCATGTACACCTCATCGAGCGGCATCTGGCAGCCGGCGTGGCTGGAACCGGTGGATCCTTCGGGCGCGAGCGATCTGCAGATCATCCCGGACATCGACAATTCGCGCGTGCGCGTGACGGTGAGCACGTATGCGACGGCGGGAGTGACAGTGGTGGCCACGGCGCTGACGAATGGTGTGGCAGTGGGAAGCATCACGGGCGCGCCGCAATCGGAACTGGATGTGCCGGTGCCGCATGCGGTTTTGTGGTCGCCGGAGAATCCATTCCTCTATGACTTGCAAATCACGGTGCTGCACAACGGAGTGACGAACGACAGCGTGATGAGTTATTTCGGGATGCGAAAGATCTCGGTGACGACGGTGGCCGGTGTGCCGCAGATCTATCTGAACAACCAGCCGTATTTTGAAATGGGGCCGCTGGACCAGGGTTTCTGGCCGGACGGCATTTACACCGCGCCGACGGATGCGGCGCAGGAATATGATTTGCAGATGGAAAAGACGCTGGGCTTCAACATGGTCCGCAAACACATCAAGACGGAGCGGCAACGCTGGTATTATTGGGCGGACAAGCTGGGATTGCTGGTATGGCAGGACATGCCTAGCGGCAATTCGTATACCGGCAATCCTTCGCCGCCGCCGGTGGATCCCAACCAGTTCATCACGGAGCTGACGCAGCTCGTGCAAACGCATTGGAATCATCCGTGCGTGATCATGTGGGATGTCTTCAATGAATCGCAGGGGCAACAAAATACTTCCGGCGGGGTGGGACAGACGAACACGGCGTTCCTGGTGCAACTGGTGAAGACAATGGATCCTTCGCGGCTGGTGAACCAGGCGAGCGGCGGCGATTATTACGGCGTGGGCGATGTGTTTGACCAGCACAGTTATCCGCCGCCGGGTGATCCGATCACGACAGCGCAGGTGCCGGTGGATGGCGAGTACGGCGGGATTGGATTTTTGATTCCAGGCCACTTGTGGAATCCATCACAAGCGGGCGGCGCGTACACGGGCGCGAACACGACGAATGATATCGCGACGATCTACGACGGATGGAGCGGACAGATCGCGTACGACAAATCCTCGTCGGGCTTGAATGCGGCGGTCTATACGCAGATCACGGACGTGGAAAATGAGTGCAACGGATTGATGACGTACGATCGCTGGTTGAAAATCAATCCGACCTTGATCAATGCCTCGAACAAGAAGGCGATCAACGGGCGCACATATCTTTCCACGATATTGCCCAATTCACAAAACCAGCCGCACATCTGGAATTACACGACGAACACGCCGGCGGCGAACTGGTACACGACCAATTTTGATGATTCGAGCTGGAAGAGCGGGCCGGCGGGTTTTGGCACGAGCTTCACGCCGGGCGCGGTGGTGCGGACGACGTGGAACAGCTCGGACATCTGGTTGCGGCAGAAGTTCACGATGGGACCGCTGAGTGCGGCGGATCGCGCGAACCTGACTTTCAACCTGTATCACGACGAAGATTGCCAGATCTACATCAACGGAGTGCTGGCAGGGTCGGTATCCGGTTACTCACCGACGTATATATTGCTGCCGATGACGACGGCGGGGCAGAATGCGTTGATCCCGAACGCGACGAATGTGATCGCGGTGCATTGCATCAACACGACGGGCGGGCAGGACATCGATGTGGGGATCGCGCGGGAGAACCTGGTGCTGAATGCGTTTGTGACGCCGACGGATTATCAGGATTACTGGCCGCTGGATGAAACCAACGGCACGACGGCCCATGACGTGACGGCGATGGCGGACAACGGCACAGTCAACGGCGCGACATGGTCCAGCAGCGGACAGGTGGCGGGATGCCTGAATTTCAATGGCGTGAACAACTACGTGCAGGTGGCGAACACGGTGACGAATGATTTCAGCCTTTCGTTTTGGGTGAAGACGACGCAGAGTGGCGGAGCGGGTCAATGGTGGCAGGGCCGTTGCCTGGTGGATGGATTCGTGGCGAGCAACACAAATGATTTTGGCACTTCGTTATCGGGAAATAATTTTGCGTTCGGCACGGGCAATCCGGATACCACGATCGTTTCGACGGCGGTGATCAACGACGGCGCGTGGCATCAATGCGTGGCGACGCGGGTGCAATCGACGGGGGCGATGCAGATCTATGTGGATGGAGTGTGGCAGGCCAGCGGTATCGGCGGGACGAATGCGTTGACGACGGCAGCGGCGTTGCGATTCGGCTGCCGGCAGACGGGCATCAATTTTTTTAACGGTAGCCTGGATGACATCCGCATCTATGGACGCGCGCTGGGCAGCAACGAAGTGGCGGCATTGTACGTGGACAGCGCAGCAGCGGCGGCGGCGCCGACCAATGTGGTGGCGACGGCGGGTTATAACCAGACGATCTTGAACTGGGCGAGTGTGCCGGCGATAGCGGGCTATGATGTGAAACGTTCGCTGCAAAGCGGCGGGCCGTACACGACGATCGCGACGGTGTTCAGCACGACGTACACCGATTTAGCAGTGGCGAATGGAGGGACTTATTATTACGTGGTGGCGGCGATCAATACGCTGGGTGACGGGGCGAATTCGACGGAAGTGAGCGCGACGCCATCGCTGATGGGGTCGTTGAAAACATGGCTGACGGGAACGGCGATCAGCGGGGTGGCGAATGGCGCAGCGTTGGCCAACTGGCCGGACTTGAGCGGCAACGGTGACAATGCAGCACAAACAAATGGACTCGCGCAGCCGGTGTATCTGGCGAATGGCGTAAATGGGTTGCCGGCAGTGAGCTTCAATGCGGCGGGCTCGAATTATTTGTCATTCGCGAGACCGGTGCAGGATGATTTCACGTTGTTTTGTGTTTTTCAAAGCACGCAGGGTTTGAGCAGCGGTTCGCTTTATTTTCAGGGTGCGGGACTGGTGAGCGGTGAAGTGTCGGGCGTAACGGGCGACTTCGGCACGTGTTTGTTTTCCGGCGGCCAGGTGTGTGCGGGCACGGGTAATCCGGATATCGGGGTGAGTTCCACGGGCGGATTCAACAACGGACGTCCGCATCTGCTGACTTTCAAGCGCATCGAGAGCACGGGCGAGGTGGATCTGTATGTGGACAGCGTGTTCATGGGCACGACGAACGGAAGCACGAGCACGTTGCAGGCGCCGAACCAGTTGGTGCTGGGCGCGCAGCAGACGCTGGATAATTTTTTTAGCGGCAAAATCGCGGAGGTGAAAATTTTCAGTGCAGCGTTATCGGATGCGGATCGCGGCGCGGAGGAGAGCGAGCTGGAATGCAAATATGGCATTTCCGGTGCAGGGATTGCGCCGGGTGTTCCGCCCGGACTGGCGGGCGCAGCGAACAACGGCGGGGTTTCGTTGACCTGGCAAAGCAGCGCGGGGGCGGCGGCTTATACGGTGGCGCGGTCGGCAACGAGCGGAGGGGCTTATACTTTGATCGCGAGCAATCTGGCGGCGAACAGTTTTGTGGACACGAATGCGACGAGCGGGAAGACGAATTATTACGAAGTCGCGGCGATGAATAATTGCGCGGTGAGCGCCAGCACGGTGCCGGTGGGAGTTTATCTGCCGAACCCGTTGTTGTCAGCCGTGAGCGTGAACGCCAACGCGGTGAATATCAGTTGGCCGCTGTGGGCGACAAAATGGGGACTTTATTACGCCACGAATCTGGTGTCGCCGATCAATTGGGCGATGGTGACCAACGGGGTAGGAACGGCGAACGGACAATATTTTGTGAGCATAGCGACCGGACCGGGGACGCGGTTCTTCAGGTTAATGAGTTTTTGATTTCTTTGAGTCAAGGAGGTGGCGGTGGGATCGCAGACCGGACTTTACCATCCGGCCGGGTCGCTTAAGATGATGCGTACCGTGGTCCTAAGATTTTATCGTTTGCTGCTTGGCTGCGCGGTCCTGTTGCTTCAGGCCGGCGTGGTGCGGGGCGCCGACACGGACCTGGCGGAGATGGCGGGGACGATGCATACGTGGCATGCGGCGGACGGGCTGCCCTCGGATTCGTTGACGGCGATCATCCAGACGCGCGATGGTTTTCTCTGGCTGGGAACGGAGGCGGGCTTAAGCCGTTTTGACGGCGTCAAATTTACGGCTCTTTCTTTTGCGGCTTTCACCACAAATCGGGTCGTGTACATCACCACGCTTTGCGAAGACAGCCGGGGTTGCCTGTGGATCGGCACGTTACAAGATGGTTTGTTCGAACTGGTCGGAGGCAAATTACGGCATTTCCTGCCGAATGACGGATTGCTCGACGAAAATGTGACGAGCCTGGCGGCGGACAACCAAGGACACGTGTGGGTGGGCGGCAAATCGGGCTTGAACCTGTGGACGGGCCAGGAGTTTAAATCGTTCACGACGCGCGATGGGCTGCCGGATGATTTTGTGTCCGGTGTGAATGTGGCGCGCTCGGGGACGGTGTGGATCACGACGCGCGCGGGGATGTGCCGGTTCATCGCCGGGAAAATCACGCCTTACGCGATCATGACGGACAGTCAGGGGCGCAGCCCAGAATACTTGGGCGCGTACGAAGATCTGCGCGGCAACTTGTGGGCGTTCGGCGACACGTATCTGATCAATCTGGCCGAGGGGAAGCGGTTCAATTATTTCCGCAGTTCGGAATCGGCTTCGGTGCGTATCTGGAGCTTGTGCGAAGGGCGCGATGGGCGGTTGTGGATCGGCACGAGCGGACGCGGATTATTTTGTTTTGATGACAACCGTTTTCAGCCAGTGACACTGGATGAAAACCGCTGGCCGTACGATGTGCGGGCGATCTGTGAGGATCGCGAAGGCAATCTTTGGCTGGGCACGTCCGGCGGCGGTCTGGTGCAGTTGCGTTTGCAATCGATGCACGTGCTGCGGGCAGGACAAGGTTTGCCGCCGAGCCCGCCGACGGCGCTGGCATTGGATGCGAGCGGACGCATCTATGCAGGGGTGGAGCGCGGTGGATTGTATGTGGGTGAGGCGGGACGGTTTGATCGCGTGGGCGGGAGCGATGGTTTGATGGTTCAAAGTTTTATCTCGTCGATCAGCATCGGCCATGACGGGACGGTTTGGGCGGGGACGCTGGGGAATGGGTTGTACTGTCTGCAAAACGGACGGCTGGTGCAATTGACCACGGCGGATGGGCTGGCGGATGATTCGGTACCGGTGGTGTGTCCGGATGCCGATGGCGGGGCGTGGATCGGAACGACCGCAGGCATTCTGCAACATTTTTCCGGGCTGACGACAAAGCGATTTGATGAAGACGGGTTGCCGCGCATCCGGGCGACGTGTGTGATTCCCGCGCAAGGCGGAGGTTACTGGTTTGGCACGCAGGACGGGCAACTTTGGCGGGAGCAGAATGGTTCTTTCACGGATATGAAACTCTCGGAGGATGAACCGATCTTGTCGCTGTACCAGGATGGGCAGGGAAAACTTTGGGTGGGGACAGATGGCGATGGATTAATCTGCGTGACGGACAAGGCGCGATGGCACTGGAACTCTTACAGCGGGTTACCGGATAATATCGTGGCGGGAATGGTGCAGGATGCGGGAGGGAGTTTGTGGCTGGTGACGGGCGCGGGTATTTATCAAGTCAGCCAGGGCAATCTCCTATACGCACTGGCGACGCCGAAAAGCACGCTGGCATGCGACCTGATGTCCGAGGCGAAAACGGTGCCGGAATCCACGGCGATCTTTGGCGGGGTGCGCGCGGCGTTGACGCAGGCGGGTGAATTGTGGTTCGCCACTTCGGAGGGCATCTTGAATGTAGATACGCACCAGTCGGGAATTGATCCGGCGACTTTTCCGGTGTGCATCGAGAGCGCGACGTTCAACGGCCAGCCGCCGATCTCGTTGTTGCGAGGGAACCTGTGGTCGTCGATGACGGACACGAATTATGCGTACCGGGCACCGGTGGATCTGAGTTCTTTGGAGATCCACTTCACGGCGTTGAATTTTGCGTCGCCCAAGCAGATCCAATTCCGGCATCGGCTGGAAGGTTCGGACTTGGATTGGGTGGATGATGGCAGTGCGCGTTCCGTGCGTTACAGCCGTTTATCGTATGGCCGCTATCGTTTTCGCGTCGCAGCCCGGAGTGCGAACGGCAACTGGCAGGAAGGCGGGGCTTTTGATTTTATCGTGCCGACACCGATCTATTTGCAGACGTGGGCGATCGGATTGTATGTCCTGACCGCGATCGGGTTCATCACAGCCACAGTGCGGGTGGTGTCGCATCGCCGCCTGCGAACCGCGCTGGCGCGATTGGAGCAGCAGCAATTGCTGGAGCGCGAGCGCATGCGCATCGCCCGGGATATGCACGATGAAATGGGATCCAAGCTGACCAAGATCTCTTTTCTGAGCGAACACGCCCAAGCTGATGCTGAGGCAACAGGCCCGCTGGCGGGAAAAATCCGCACCATCGCCGAGAGCTCACGGGAATTATTGAAAACGATGGATGAGATCGTCTGGGTGGTCAATCCACGCAATGACACTTTGGACAACCTGGTCACTTACCTGAGCCATTACGCGGTAGAATATTTTCAAAACACGAGCATCGAATGCAACCTGCGCCTGCCGCCAGAAATCCCGCATAGCGCGCTATCATCCGAGACGCGGCACAATCTGTTCCTGACTTTTGAAGAGACGCTGAACAACGTGCTGAAACATTCGGGCGCGACCCTGGTGACCATTGATATGACGGTCAATGGACTGGAATTTGAGCTAAAAGTGTCGGATAATGGAAAGGGGTTTGCAGCGCCGGTTTCAGCAGCGCCCGATGGTCCGTCGCGCGGAGGGCGGGGCGGCAACGGATTTAAGAACATGCGCCAGAGATTACTGGCGATCGGTGGAGAATGTTTGATCTCCAGCCAGCCCGGAACCGGCACCTCGGTGACCATGCGGATGAAAATCACGAAACCCAGCCGCCAAACATGAAAAAAAACATCACAGTCTCCATAGTCGACGACCAGGCGGACCTGCGGGAACACATCGCCAATTTTCTCGCCGCCACGGGAAACATCAGGTGCAAGAGCGCCTATGCGAATGCAGAGGAAGCTTTGAAGCATTTGCCGGAAGATAAACCGGATGTAATCTTGATGGATATCAACATGGGCGACATGGATGGGATCGAATGTGTCCGCCGTTTGACGGCCATCATGCCGCAGGCGCAGGTGTTGATGCTGACGGTGTTTGAAGATACCGACCAGATCTTCCGGGCGTTGTCAGCCGGTGCGAGTGGTTATCTGTTGAAGCGCCAGTCGCCGAAGAAATTATTGGAGGCGATCGAAGAAGTTTGCGCCGGCGGATCGCCCATGTCCGCGCCAATCGCCCGCAAGGTGGTGCATTCATTCAAAGCCACTCCGGCCCAAGGCAATGAAATGGCAGATCTTTCGCCACGGGAGCGATCTGTACTTGATGGCTTAGCGGAGGGGCTGGCCTATAAACAAATTGCCGATCAACTTGGCGTGAGCATCCACACGGTGAGGAATTACATCCGGCGCATTTACGAAAAATTGCATGTGCGCAGCCGGACGGAAGCCGTGGCCAAGTTTCTGCGGCATTAAACACAATATATAACAGTTTATAGATGTATTTCACCCGGCTTCAGCGATGGATCGGACTGGCTGTTATGGCCAGCGCGACACCGTTTGTAGCGGCAGGCAGCGATGACAATTCATCGTGGCATGCGGCCAAAGCTCCCTTGATGACTGCGTGGGCGGCCGAAGTAAGCCCAACCAATGCGCTGCCGGAATATCCGCGCCCGCAACTGATGCGACCGGAGTGGACGAATCTGAACGGGCTTTGGGACTATGCCATTTCCTCCGATTCGGCAGATACGATGCCGACAGCGAATGGAAAAATCCTGGTGCCGTTTGCGGTCGAGTCCGCGCTGTCTGGCGTGATGACCAATTTTGATGAACACAGCCGGCTCTGGTACCGCCGAACATTTTCAATCCCGACGACGTGGCGCGGCCAGCGGGTGAGATTACATTTCGGTGCCGTGGACTGGCTTTGCGATGTGTCGGTGAATGGCCACAAGATCGGGCAACATCGCGGCGGTTATGATACCTTCACCTTTGATATCACGGACGCGTTGCACTGGACCAATGCCGAGGAAATATCGGTCAGTGTGACCGATCCCACCGAGGCTGACCAGCCGCGTGGGAAACAATCCCGCCACCCCGATGGAATTTTTTATAAATCCACTTCAGGCATCTGGCAGACCGTGTGGCTGGAGCCGGTGCCGGAAATGGCCATCGACCGGTTAAAAATCGTGCCGGATCTAGATGCCAAAACGGTTCACGTTTGGACCACCGTCAACGGCTTGTCGGACAATGTACGGGTGGAAGCCGTGGTTTCGGCGGGAGGGGTTGAAATCGCACGGGTCACCGGCCAGCCCAATACCGACCTGACCATAGGTCTTCCCCAGCCTCATCTTTGGTCGCCGACAGATCCGTTTCTGTACGATCTGAAAGTGACGCTCAAAGAAGGAATCCAAACGGGCGATTCCGTCGGCAGCTATTTCGGCATGCGAAAAATTTCGCTGCGAAAAGATGACGCCGGCTACACCCGGATCACGCTTAATGACCAGTTCATTTTTCAGGTGGGAACATTGGATCAAGGTTTCTGGCCGGACGGCATCTACACTGCGCCAACGGATGCAGCACTACGCTCGGACATCGAGTTCTTGAAATCGGCAGGGTTCAATTTCACGCGCAAGCATGTGAAAGTGGAGCCGGACCGCTGGTACTATTGGTGCGACAAGCTGGGCCTATTGGTCTGGCAGGACATGCCCAGCGGCAACAACGCCACAGCGGATGGCCGGCGGGATTTTGAGAACGAACTTTTTCACATGGTCGATGACCTGCAAAACCATCCTTCAATCGTGGTGTGGGTGCTGTTCAACGAAGGCTGGGGACAATATGACACCGAGCCGCTGGTGCGTTGGCTCAAGGAGCTAGACCCCACGCGGCTGGTGGATAATGCGAGCGGCTGGACCGACATGCGCGTGGGTGATCTGACGGATATGCATAATTACCCGGGACCGGATGCGCCGGCGCCGGAACAACATCGGGCGGCAGTTTTGGGAGAATTCGGCGGCTACGGGCTGGCGGTCACAAACCACCTGTGGTCCTCGCATAGTTGGGGGTATGTGATGTTGCCGGACACCGATGATCTGGTAAACCGGTATGCACTGGCGCTAAAACAAGTGTGGGAGCTGCATAATTTACGCGGGCTCAGCGCGGCCGTTTACACCCAGACCGCTGATGTCGAAACCGAATGCAATGGTTTGCGGACTTATGACCGGGCGATCACCAAAATTGACCCAGCTATTTTGCGAGCGGCAAATTATGGCGGCTACTTTCATCCACCGAAGAAAATCGTGCTAGCGGACGGCCTATTTGGCAGATCTGTTTGGAAATATACGACGAACAAACCCGCGGATGACTGGTTCCGTCCGGATTTTGACGCTTCCACATGGCAGGAAGGCATGAGCGGATTTGGCAGCACGGGGACGCCGGGAATATTCATGAACGGAAGCTGGTCCACAGCGGACATCTGGCTGCGGCGCGAGTTCACTGTGGACGCAGAAGACATCAGCGCCATCAAATTACAAGTGTTTCACGATGAAGACGTGGAAATCTACCTGAACGGAGTTCCGGCGCTGCGACTGGGCGGCTTCATCACCGACTATGCGGATTTTGAAATTCCCAATGACGTAAAAGCGTTGCTTCAGCCGGGAATCAATACCATTGCCGTCCACTGTCATCAAACGACCGGTGGCCAAGGGATCGACGTAGGCATCATCGTGCCGGCGCAGTGACTCCCGCTCAGCCGATCAAATTCGGATCAGGGTGATTTTAAACGGAAGAAAGCATTCCCGTTGGTGACACTCACTTGCGATGGATTCGTGGAGCTGTTGGTCAAATCAGCCCAATTGGTGCTGTTCAAGCCTGCAGGACTGAACTGCGCCTGAATGTGGCCGACGACATTGGAGTTCCAGGATATGAAAAAGCCATGGTTGGTGTTGGTGTAAGCCAGAGCCAAGGGCGGAGTGGGATTGTACACCCGCACATAATCCACCTGCATTTCGCCTGGGAATCCACCGTTCGTATTGATGGCGCTGGCAGGCGGATAACCAACATAACTGCCGCCCACGGCCAGATTCATGATCATGAACGAGGGCAAATTGAATGGAGCGGGATAAGCATGCCCCAGCGTATTGCCCCAGGACGTCTGCATTTCATAGAGGTGCCCGTCCACATACCATATAAACGAGTTGGTACTCCAATCCAGCACGTAGGTGTGAAAATTGGTCACGGAATCGCCATCCAAGAAAGTATATTTGGCCGTTTCATCACTTCCCGAATGCAAACTGCCTTGGACGAAATTATTGGAGGCACCGTTGTCTTCAGTGACATCTATCTCACCGCAGCCGGGCCAATTGACAGAGGTGATATTCGTACCTAAAAACCAAAGAGCGGGCCAGAAACCGGTTCCGGCGGGCAGACGGGCACGCCATTCAAAGCGCCCATATAACCAAGAGACGAGTCCTTGGGTCTTCAAACGGGCCGAGGTGTAGCTTTGACCGCCATAAGATTCCTGCTGGGCGACAATGTGAAGCAAACCACCGGCGACGTAGGCGTTGTTGGTGCGGCTGGTATAATATTCCATTTCACTGTTACCCCACCCACCACCACCGATATCGTTGGTCCAAGTGTTGGTGTTGATTGTAGTGCCATTAAATTCATCGTCCCAAACCACGTTCCAATTGCCGTAGGCGGCCAACCCGGAGAAGTTCAAGCTCAAGTTGTCGAAATAGACGGAACCGCCAGATTTCAGAGCATCGCCTTGGAACACAATCTGGTAGCGCACAAAATATGTTCCCGGGGGAGCGACGAGGGTGGAGGTGGTGTTGGTGATATTATAGGAGTTGGGATCATACTGATTCGTCACGAACAGGTGAGCCCAAGCGCTCGTGGGGAAAGCTCCGGCGAGAATGGCATTGGTACTGATGATACTGGAGCGATAGAGTGCAATGATGTTGGCGTTGGCATCGCGGAAAGAGACTTCGATCCACGCCACATTTTGACCGGCGATCTGGTCCGAGGCCAAGGTCTTGGCCCAGCCATCGGCAGAATAGGTGGCGCCAGCGCCAGAAATGTAATCTTGATAGATGCCGTTGTAGTTCACGCTGGTGGTGAACGCCTGGTACACTTTGAAAAAATTGGTGCCATTTTGGGCATCAGAGCCGGTCTCATTGAAAGTATTGGGCCCATACCAGTTCCAGCCGTAAAGGTTTTGGCTTTGTCCGCCAGGGTCCGATTCAAAATCCGGATTGGAAAGGACATTTCCCGCCACGGCGGAAACGGTAAACATCATCAGCGAGAGAAAAAGACTGGGTACAACCCGAAAATTTTTATTCATGAGCATCGGCGGTTTTTATTTCGCCGGGCTTCGTGCCGGCAGTGTACGTCAGGCCAAAGCCGGATGAAAATTGCGGTTGCATTTCGGAAGCACTGATCGCAGTGCTGTTCAATTCAGAATTATTTTGCGGCCACGGGCGGGGAAGTTTTCCGGATGGCCGGGCATCACCAAATAATACATCAGTCAAGCCTTCGCCCTCAGTTCCAGGCAACCAAGCAGCGACAAAAGCATCGCTTTGGTCCAAAGATTTTCCCAACACCAACGGACGGCCGGAATACAGGACCGTGACCATAGGAATTCCGGCGGCCTTAACCTTGTCAATCAACGCCGCATCCGTCGAAGAAAGATCAAGATTGGTCCGATCGCCTTTCATTTCGGCATAAGGCATTTCACCGACGACCACGATGGCAGCCTGCGCATTGCCGATATTATCGCCATTGGTCGAATAACTAACCTGTGTGTCGGGCGAAACCGCCTGCCGAACGGCTGCGAGCAAGGTGGTGCCGCCATGGGTCACCAATCCAGTACTGCCCTGCCAGGAAATGGTCCAACCGCCACATTGCCGGCCAATGTCATCCGCCGCCGCGCCGACGACCACGATGTTCTTCAGATTTTTGGAAAACGGCAGCGTTTGATGATCATTCTTGAGCAACACCAGCGATTCACTGACACAGTGACGCGCCACGGTGCGATGTGCCACTGAACCGATTTGCCCGAGCAAATCCGGATCGGCATAAGGATGTTCGAACAATCCGAGCTCAACTTTCACGCGCAAGATTCTCAGAACCGCGTCATCGATTCGCGATTGCGGGATATGGCCTTCGGCGATGAGCGATTTCAGATCGGCGATGAACTCAACGTAGTTGTTCGCCTGCCCCGGTCCATTCGGGATCATGACCATATCGAGCCCGGCATTGATGGAGGATTCGACATCCTTCTTAAAGTTAGGTGAAATCTGATCGATGGCCGCCCAATCAGAAACCAGAAAACCTTGGAAACCCAGTTCGCCTTTCAGAACATCGGTGAGGAGATATTTGTTGGCGTGCATTTTGGTGCCATTCCAACTGCTGTAGGAGACCATGATGGACTTGGCGCCTGCAGCCACCACCGCGCGATAGGGCGGCAGGTACAGCTTGCGCAAGGTGGCTTCATCACAAACGGCATTACCTTCATCGACACCGTTTTGCGTACCGCCATCGGCGAGAAAATGTTTTGGGCAGGCGAGTACAGTGAAACCATTGGGCAACGGCGTTTGCAGACCTTTTACTTGAACCGCGCCCAAGGTTGAAACCAGCACAGGATCATCACTGAAACTTTCATAAGACCGGCCCCAGCGGATGTCCTGTGCCACTGCCACGCAGGGACCAAAGGCCCAGTGAATCCCAGTAGCAGCCACCTCCTCGGCGGTAACGTGTGCGGCCTGTTCGGCCAAATTCAGATCGTGTGCGGCGCCCATGCCGATGTCATGGGGAAAAATGACGGCTCCATCGATATTATTATGGCCGTGCACCGCATCAATGCCGTACAGCAACGGGATTTTCAGCCGCGTGTTCAAAGCCTCCGCTTGATAACCATTGACCGCATGCAGCCAAGTTTCCGGCAGGTTATTGGCCGGATCGGAACTACCGCCACTCAGCATGGAACCTAGAAAGTATTTCTGGATATCTCCCCGATCCCGGAGCGCAGCCATGTCCACTTGGACCATTTGGCCGATTTTTTCGTCCAAAGTCATCTGCGAGAGTAGCGATTCGGCTTTTCCTGATTTGTTGGCTAAATCTTGAGCAAATAAGGGCAATTGCAGGGAAAAAAGACTCAATACGACAGCAACCGAACCTAAAAAAGCCTTATTTTCAGCTAAAACTAAACGACTAGTGGCTTTTTTGTAATAAAATTGTTGACAATAAGTCATCACAGTAATATAAATTTTGAATTCCAACAATATTTATTGCATACGCATATTTTAGTCAACAATTTTATTACAAATCTCACTCCCAGTAAAACGAACAGCCTGAAAGTCAAAATAGTAAAATTGCAGTCATTCAACCCATCACCATGAAATCACCTATAAAACATCTAATCCGTTCAGGGCTAAGCGCTTTTGCCATTCTCGGCGGCCTTCTGCCAGTTTATTCGCAGACGACCCTGACTATTGATTCAAAGCAGCCGTGGATCGGCTATATGTCTTGGTCGCCCGTAGCTGGAGACGCAAGCGGATATGGGGGATCTGGTGGTGGATCTTGGGGGACCGGAGCTTTGACGGCTTATTTTGATACTACCGGCACCAATACGCTGACTTTGACTCCAAACACTAATGTTTATGCGGCAACGGTTCCTTACTGGGTGAACGCGGATGGCAGCGGCGCCAATAACATGGATGCCAGCTTCTATGTGCAAAACGACGCGCTGGAAGGCCAAGTTCTGGTTTTCAATGGCACCTGCCTTTCCAACACGCTGGCGGATCCGTACACGACGGTGGCTTTCATCAAGGAATTTGATAATAACTACAACATCGTCAACGAAGACGAGACGACTCCCGTGGCCGGACAACCTTTTCAATTATTCCTGGTGACTGGGTCGGGCGTGCACGTGCAATACGGATTTGAAACCATCGGACCCGATGCCAATCCAGCGACGGTCGCCAGTCTCGGACAAGTCGTGTATCAACAAAACGGTACAGACCCCGAAGTATCCTCGGTTGCCAGCCAGTCGGCAGTGCAAGGGCAATCCGCCCAGTTCACGGTATCGGCCTCTGGGACGGCTCCCTTCCACTATCAATGGTCTCAAATCACTTCGACGGCGACCAATGTATTGAGCAACGGCGGCCGGATCACGGGTGCAACCAGCAACGTGTTGACGATCGCAAATGTGTCTGGTACGGACGCCGGCGTTTATTCGGTTACTGTCAGCAATACCAGCGGCACGGGTTCGGCAAATGGTTCGTTGGTGATCATACCGCTGGCGCAAGCCCAGACGAACCTGCTGGTGGATCCGAGCTTTGAATCGGACGTCTTTGATCCTTCTGGCCAGGCAGGTTGGGATAATTTCAGCGGCTGCGCCTTTGCGAACACTAACAGCACCTATTTTAACAGCAGCACTATGGTATCCGTACAGAACGGCACCAACTGCGTGCAAGTTTATGCGGCCGGGACCTTTAACGGATTCTTTCAAGACAAACCCGCGCTGCCCGGCCAAGTATATACGGCCAGTGTCTGGTTCCTAACGCCTTCGGCGGACAAAATTGGCGGTGGCAATACATGCTTCCTAGAAGTTCAATTCCGCGATAACGGCGGCAACATCCTGATCGATAACCTGTCGCCCGTGGTCAGCTCGAACAGCCCGGCTGATACCTGGCAGATGTACACACCCGGAAACAGCGTTGTTTCCCCGGCGGGAACGGCCTCGGTTCGTTTCCAGGTCACCTATCATAATGTTGGCAATGGTGGATCGGTGTATGTGGACAATGCCGACCTGCGGTTGCGTGAACCGGTTGTCGGTGCAGTCAAAACGGGCGCCAATGTACAGCTCACCTTTGCCACTGTGGCCGGTCCGACTTACAACGTCTATTACAAGACCAGTTTGACCGCCGCGTCGTGGACGCTATTGACCTCGATTACGGGTGACGGCCAGGTGCATACCATTCCTGACCCGGTGGGAACCGCCGCGCGGTTTTACGTGGTGAACACCCAATGATAAGATATAGCGACTCATCCTGGAAGCCGGCACCGGAAGGTGCCGGCTTTCGAGCCCAGTTGGAATATATGAAAGCGACGTTCCCGAAAGTTAATCGCCAGCCCCTTGAAATCAAATTGCGCACCGGCCAAGGCCGGCGAGTTGCGACTAATCGTACTTCCGGCTTTACGCTGATTGAACTTTTGGTGGTGATCGCCATCATAGCGATCCTCGCGGCGATGTTGTTGCCGGCTTTGGCCAAAGCCAAGACGAAAGCCCAAGGCATCAGTTGCATGAACAACCTCAAACAGCTTCAGCTTGGCTGGGTGATGTATTCAGGAGACAATCAAGAGCATCTGGCACAGGTGACGGGTAACGAAGCGATTGCCTTTGCTCCCATTCAGCCAAATTATCTGGCCAGCGGGCCATTGAGTTCATGGGTATTGGGTACCGTTACCAGTTGGCCGTCCTGCACGAACACTGCCATGATCCAAGGCGGCTTGATCTATCCTTACATCAACAATGTGAACGTGTACAAATGCCCGGCGGACAAAAAACTCGTCCTGGGCCTTGGCGGCTCGTTTCCCACGGTGCGCAGCATGTCCATGAACACTTGGATGAACCCGCATCAGACATGGGTGACCACGCCGACGCCGCGCGTCTATCGGAAGCAGACAGATATTGATTCTCCCTCGATGCGCTGGGTCTTGATTGATGAAAATCCCTACAGCATCAATGACGGCATGTTTGTTTGTGATCCCAACGCAACGACGTGGGTGGACATCCCCGCGAGTTACCATAACGGTGCAGGCGGTTTGTCTTTTGCCGATGGGCATGCAGAGATCAAGAAGTGGCGGGATTCACACGTGGTGAACTGCAACTCCGCTCCTCCGTCCGGCGGTGGCACTCCGCAAGATGCCACAACAGGAGACCTGGCCTGGTTGCAAATGCGGAGCTCCTCACAATAATTGGCCCGACCCGGCTTTTACTTTTCGAGCCGGACCTGCTAGATAGAGTCAAGCATGCCGGTCCTTACATCCAACCATCTCCGCCGGATTCAACCCGGACTGGGATGGTTTTTTTGCTTTTGGCTGCTGACCGCCAGGCTTTTTGGGCAAACGAACCTTCTTCCACAAGTCGAGATCCAAACAGTTGAAGGCATAAGACAGTTGACTGCGGAACAGGCGGCCCAGCATTTGCCGGTGCGGCTGGAAGGTACGTTGAGCTTTTTTGACGGCAATCTTTTTGCCTGCTTTTTCCAAGATGACACTGCCGGGATTTACCTGGTCTACGATCATGCGACCGGCCTGCCACCACTGGTCACCGGACAAAAGATCCGGATCGAAGGGGTAACCAGCCCGGGTGAATTCGCTCCAGTAGTCGAGTTGAAAAAAGTCACGCCGCTGGGCGACGGGAGTTTCCCCACTGCCAAAAAAATCTCCTTTGAAGACATCGCCACCGGACAGGAAGACAGCCAGTTTGTCGAAATCAGCGGCATCGTCCGGTCCGCGATCCTGGATCCGCAGGAAAATTACTATCACCTGAAAATCGCAACGGGCGGCGGTTTTTTGGAGGCGTTGACCAATAAAAAATTGCCGGCCGGTAATGCCGATGACCTGGCGGACAGCCGCGTGCAAATCCGCGGGATCTGCACGAGCCGCTTTAATTCCCAACGTCAGTTGTACGATGTGCGCCTGCTGGTGCCGCGTGCAGAAGATCTGGCCATTGAAATTCCCGCACCCACCCATCCTTTTGACCAACCGGCCCGCCGCATTGAACAGCTTCTGCAATTTGTTCCGCACGGTCCACACGGCAACCGCGTCAAAGTTTCGGGCACGGTCATTTATCGGCGGGACGATCAAACTTTGTTCATTGAGAATGAGAAGGAAGGCTTGCTGGTGGAGACCCGGCAGACCGGGCCATTGCTCCCCGGTGATCAGGTGGAGGTGCTAGGTTTTCCGGCCAAGGGCGAATACACACCCAAACTGGAAGATGCGATCTTTCGCAAAACGGCTGACGGTCAGGTGCCGCTTCCGGAAAATGCGACGGCAGTGGAAGCTTTGAAAGGCACATACGATTGCCGGCTGGTACGCATCGAAGCCACGGTTCTGAATCGGGCCCGAACGGGACAGGAACAATTCCTGGTTTTGCAATCCGGTGGGTTTATTTTCAACGCCTATCTGGAACACAAAAACACGGGACTTAATTTTTCGTATCTGGAAAATGACAGCAAAGTAGCAGTGATCGGGGTCTGCGTCATTGATCCGGGCAATGACTGGCATGTCGGCCCGGATTGGCGCGCCAAGTCGTTCCGCATTTTAATGCGCAATCCCAGCGATATCATCCTATTGCTGCGGCCTCCATGGTGGAATCTGGAAAAGATGCTCTGGGCGGTGGGCATCCTGATTATCGGAGTCCTGTTCGCGCTTGCCTGGGTGGCTATTCTGCGTCGACGCGTTCAGAAACAAACGGCCATCATTTTCCGCCAGTTGCAAACCGAGGCGGGTTTGAAGGAACGCTATGAAAACCTTTTTGAGAATGCCAATGACATGGTGTTCACTCACGACCCGGGCGGGCGCATCACCTCAATCAACAAGACGGGCGAACAACTTTTGCGCCGGCCACGCGGAGAAATTCTCGGTCAGAATTTGGTGGCCTTTGTCGCGGAAGACCAGCGTGAAGCGGCCAAACGGTGGCTGGAACAGGCGTCACAGGGTCTGGAGCAGACCACCACGGAGTGGGATTTTGTCACCCGCTCCGGCCAGCGTTTGCGGCTGGAGATCAGCGCCCTGCTGGTGAAAAAGGCCGGTAGCGCATCCGAAGTGGAATGCGTGGCGCGTGACATCACCGAGCGCAAGCGACTGGAGCGTGAGATCCTGGAGATCAGCAATCGCGAGCAACGCCGTATTGGCCACGATTTGCACGACGGCGTTTGCCAGCAACTGGTGGCCATCGCCTACCGCATGGATATCCTCGGTGATCAACTTCACGAAAAAAATGTGACCGAATCTGCCGAGACCGAACGTATCGGCGCCCTGCTCAACGAAACCATTCATCAGACGCGGAGCGTGGCGCGTGGTCTTTTTCCGGTGCGGCTCGATGAAAGCGGCCTCGAATCCGCCCTCACCGAACTCGCGCAAAATACGACCGACCTGTTCAAGATCGACTGCCGTTTTCAAAGCCAGTCTGAACCACTTCAGTTGGAGAACAGCGCGGCCTTGCATCTCTATTATATCACTCAGGAGGCCGTTCTTAACGCCGCCAAACATGGGCATGCCACCCACGTTAATATCACCCTCAGCCAGACCAATGGCACTTTGACACTGGTTGTAGCCGACGATGGCAGCGGCTTTCAAGCTCAGGTGGCCAGCCGTAGTACGGGCATGGGCATACGCATCATGCGTTACCGGGCCCGGGTGATCGGTGCAACATTAGACTTGAAAAGCCAGCCCAATCAGGGCACTCAAATCACTGTGCAATTCAACCAGCGTTCGCAAGACTCCCTGGAAGCCAAATGACCAAGACTGATCTGAAGCCGGCTGCCACGCACAGCCGCGTTTTTCTCGTAGATGACCATGCGATGTTCCGCGAAGGACTCCGTCAACTGATTGAACGCGAGCCGGAGATCGTCGTCTGCGGCGATGCCGCGGATGCTGTCACCGCCCTGGAAGGCATCGCCACGGCGCATCCGGATCTGGTCATCGTGGATATTTCCCTGGGCGGCACCAGCGGGATCGATCTCATCAAGGCAATCAAGAAGGAATATGAGGATCTGCCCGTGCTCGTGGTATCCATGCACGAAGAATCGCTTTATGCGGAACGCGCTCTTCGCGCTGGCGCCATGGGGTACGTGATGAAACACGAACCGTCCAAGACGGTCAAAGCTGCCATCCGCAAAGTGCTCGGCGGTGACATGCATCTCAGCGAAAAAATGTCCAGTTCCATGGTCGGCAAATTCATGCGCGGGGCCGCCGAACAACCCGCTTCGCCATTGGAAGCCCTGAGCGACCGGGAACTTGAAGTCTTTCGCATGTTGGGACATGGCAAGGCTGCCCGCGTGATCGCTGAAGAGATGGGCGTGACCATACCGACCATCAATTCGTTCCGCAACCGCATCAAGGAAAAGCTGAACCTGAAAAGTTCCACCGAGGTCATGCTGCGGGCCATCCAATGGGTGCAGGATGAAACTCCGGCGTAAATGGATTTGATCAGTAGATTGCCGGTTCGTTTGTTCATTTCCGGGTCCGACCTTCTTCTTTTCATCACCGACCGGCCGTGTTAATCCTTGGTTAAATGACTTTGGGACGTCCCATATTGATCGCCACGCGCGGTAGCGCGCTGGCGCTGGCGCAGGCAAATCTCATGCTGGCAGCATGCCGAGAAGCTTTTCCGGAACTTGGCTTTGAACTAAAAATCATCAAAACCACCGGTGACAAGTTGCAAGCCGCTTCAATGAACGAGGTCGGAAAAACGTTGCCAAAAGGTTTATTCACCAAGGAACTCGAGGTTGCACTCCTGGCCGGTGAGGCTGATATGGCCGTTCACAGTTTGAAAGATTTGCCAACGGATCTGCCTGACGGACTCAAACTTGCCGCCACGCCGGAACGCGCTGACGTGCGTGACGTACTGATCTATCGTGCGGTTGGATCGGCTCTGCGCGGTTTTGCAGCGCAGACGCAGTTAAAAGATTTTCCTGCCGGTTCCACGATCGCTACCAGCAGTAACCGGCGTAAAATGCAATTGCTCGCTACGCACCCGGATTTGAACGTGATTGAGATTCGTGGGAATGTTCCTACGCGTTTGCAAAAAGTTGCTTCGCGCGGCGAACTTGATGCAACCGTACTGGCGCTCGCAGGGCTGACGCGGCTGAACTATAAAATTGACGCAAGAAGCGGAAAACTATCCGGCGACGGTGTGCCAGAGAGCCTGCTAGCATCGATTTTGGATTTGAACGTGATGTTGCCCTGTGTCGGGCAAGGTGCGATCGGCATAGAAACCCGCGCGAATGATGAACGCATTGAGAAAATTTGCGAGCGACTGAATCATCCGGCTACTCTCCAGTGTGTGACGGCTGAACGGGCGTTTCTACATGCGATGGGAGGTGGCTGCCTGAGTCCCGTGGCTGCGCACGCCGTAGTCGACCGAGAGAAAATCTCCATGCGGGCGGTATCTTTTCGTGACGGGCCGGCAAAGCGCAGCCAAGGCAAAGCGGCTCAGGAGCAGGCTGCGACATTGGGCCGTGAACTGGCACAAAATTTAAAATAGCCGTTTGGGCTAACATTAAAAATTCGACGGCGTTCGGAAATGCGGTAGGTTTCAGGGCCAATTGAAGGTGTTGCGGCTGAATATATGACCGGTTCAAATCAATTTCTCATCCAACACGGACTTTCGTTCCTGTTCGCGGCGATCTTTGTCGAACAGTTGGGTATTCCGCTGCCGGCTTTTCCGTGGCTTTTGGCCGCCGGCGCACTGGGCGCTGCTGGAAAGTTAAATCCCGCGCTGGCGCTTGCCACCACAGTGCTGGCCTGTGTTCTGGCGGACGGCATCTGGTTTCAGATCGGCCGCTATCGGGGCATTCAGGTCCTGGGGCTGCTCTGCCGTATTTCCCTGGAGCCGGATTCCTGTGTACGCCGGACTCAGAATGTTTTTACGCGTTATGGATTGCGCGGTCTGCTGATTTCAAAATTTGTCCCGGGCCTGAATACGGTTGCACCTCCGCTAGCGGCCATGGCTGGTGTTCCTTTCACCCGGTTTTTGCTTGTGGACGCAACCGGATCGCTGATTTATGGCGTTGTTCTCATTGGGCTGGGCTATGCCTTCAGCAGTCAGATCGATCAAATTGGCTCGGCCATCTCCCAGATTGGTGGCCAAGCATTGTTGCTTTTGATCGCTTTTGCGGCGGCATATATTGCCTGGAAATTTTGGCAAAGGCAACGCCTGTTGAATGAATTGCAAACCGCGCGTATCTCCGTGGATGAGCTTCGCAAAAAATTAGATGCCGGCGAGCAACCCGTCATCATCGACATCCGATCGGGGGCCGAACTGCAAATTGATCCCGCCATCATCCGCGGTGCGGTGCACGTCGAATTTGAGCAAATCGAAAATCACCCGATGCCGCCAGGCCGCGAGATCATCGTGTATTGTGATTGCCCGAATGAAATTACCAGCGCACGCGTCGCCCTGTCGCTTAAACGCAAGGGACTGCTCCATGTCAGGCCGTTGCAAGGGGGCATCGCGGCGTGGCGCAAACAGAATTATCCTACGGATCTATGGTCGGTTGGTTCGAATGAATAAGAGTGAGGCGGCGTACAAGCCATAGTCACTGTGACGCTGCTCTATTAACACTGGCGTGAAGAACTGGTGTGCTGGCGGGCGTCATGACTTTCTCACCGCGAATCAGCTTGGTTCCCTCACCGACCATTTTTAAATAGAAGTCGCTGGGGAGACCTTCGTAGGTCACGAATTGAGATTCCGTACCGACCGGCACGTCATTGGCGCATTTGAAAATGGCCGTGCCCTCATCCACTTCATCGAACATGGCCACATACACCATGGAAACATCGGCGCTTTTAGCCTGGTTAAACTGGGACCAAAGAAACTGTCCACCGCGGCGTGGAATTTGATTCAACGGTCCGCCTTTCATGTTGTGCCAGCTAAAACCTGGAAAAACGACCGGCATATAATCAATGCCACGAACCTGGCACCAAGCAGCGTCAGGCTTCAGACTGTCTTGTGCATACCGAGCAGCTCCGGAAGGGTCTGTGTAGCGTCCCACGGTCCAAGGGCTGATGACATCTGCCTTGGCTGCGATATCTAAAAGCAGAGAATCGGCTACTGCGTCGCCATCTAATTTACGCCAGTGAGCCGGAACACCCAGCATCACAGTACAGCCGCCTGATTCGGGATCGTTCTTAAAAAATTCCATCAGCTTTTGACATTCCGCCAGAGTATAATTCCGGTGATCGTTGAATCCGATGCCCCAAACGGCAACGACCGGTTTGCCGTGGTGATGGAGGTAGGCAGGATCTTCGGTGATAGCCATTTTACGCCGCAGCAGGCGCCAGTCATTCATGACTCGCTCAGTCTGGCCGGCATCCAGTCCACTCAGATCATACATCACAGCGTAAGTGCGGCCGTAGGTATTGGCACCTTCACGGCAATTGGCCAAAACGGTATTGCAATGCTCCAACGAATTCCGATCTGCCAGACCGGTAGCAAAACGCTGTACAAAAACACCATCTAAACCATAATCACGCATCCACTGAAAATGCTTCAGCACTGTTGATTTTTCAAAAGAACTGAACACTTCGGCATTCTGCCCATCGGCCATTTTCAGCCGGGTTGAAAAACGTTGAGACGGATCCAGTTCTGAAACGTCAGGCCAAAGATCCACCTTGGCATTGCCATCCGCAAATGACCCGCGTTGTTTGGTCCAATGCCGCCAGTTGTCTTCCGAGCGGCCATCCCCGGGCGCACCAAACCAACCTTGGTAACCGCACATGACTTTGCCAGTGAGGGTTTTGGTATCTACTCCTTGAACGACTGGACCTTGGTAAGGCGCTACTGGTCCGATGAGAAGTTCGTTGGAAGCTGAAGTCATTTTATTCGTTTCAGCAGCCGCGCAAGACTGGCTGCCAGCGATGGCCAACAAGACAAGCGACCCTACAAATAAACCAGCAAATGAAACGACATTTCGCATTTTATCAAACCTCAAAGTATCAAAACTCTTGGCAACGGACTTACAAACCTCAAGGCACCGAACCTGCAAATCTCAAGGCAACGGTCGTGCAATTAGGGCCAATTTTATTAGCCCTTTTCAGATTAATGGAAGTTGGGAAATGGTAATATCCCCTAAAACGGGGAGGTCGTTTTTTAGCCTTATGTGGCTCATTGTCAATAATTTGTGACGAAGAGGCTGATTTACACTGTAGGGTGAATTACGGGTATACTAGCCTGAAAAACACCGCACAATTTGCAACATCAGCCGGCATCGAGATCATATTGGTCGCTGATGAGTATGGGACTGCGACCCAGGTCGAGCTCAGGCCGGTGCCCATTGAATTGGTCTGCACCTCCAAATGCCAGCCAAGATGGTCCATGGGCCAGCTCAGTTGAATTTGTCCATTGCCCGCAGTTAACACCACTTGCGGCCGGGAAGTGGCCACGGTGTGAACCGCCAGTTCCGTTGACGGGGCACTTTCACCATAGGAATTCGTTGCGGTAATGATGTAATAATAGGTCATGCCGGGGGAAAGTCCCGTATCAGCAAAGCTCAATCCGTTGAGATTCGCGGCGATGGTCGTATAATTCATGCCGCTCACCGTGGATCGTTTCACATTATAGCCATTCGCGCTAACACTGGCATTCCACGCCAGACTGACTCCGGTGCTGGAAACGGCCGTGACGGAGAGATTTGCCGGCACCGTGGGCGCCGTGCCAAAGACATTGAACTCGTCAATGCTCCAAAAGGTGCCATTTACACTTCCGGTCTGAATGATGCGGATATAACGCGCTGTCTGAGCTGCGACGTTGATGGTAGTCGTTCCGGACGAGCCAGTTCCGGTCGCGACCGGACTGCCCCAATTAACACCATCATTGGAGATATAAACCTGATAACCTCTAGGATAATCGTTGGCCGAATTCACACAGTTTAACACCAGTTTGTTGAAGGTATTGACCAAACCCATGTCCACCTGAAACCACTGTCCATTCACCTGGGAGGCGCCAGTGGACCAGCGCGTGGTCAAATTACCGTCGAGAGCATTGGCCGGTGAATCACTGCCTGTAGTGCTTGAGCTGGCAATCCAAAGCGTCCGATCCAAAGTGCCCGGCATGGCTATCACCTGGGAGAAAACTGCGCTCTCGCCGACAATATTTGTGGCGCTGACGACGTAATAATAGGTCGTGCCATTCACCAAACCGGTGTTGGTGAAACTGGTGGACGCCAGATTGGCCGCAAGCAAGGTGTATGGTCCACCGCTGGTGGTGGCGAATTTGACGTTGTAGCCCGTGGCTCCGGCTGAAGCCAGCCAGTTCAATGTCACCTGTGAATTTCCGGCGGCGGCAGTCAGATTATTTGGTGCAGCCGGCAATGCCCCGGTCACAAAGCCCACCGCGAATGATTGCGGAACGCCGATCATACTGCTGTCGGCGATCAAAGGATTGTTCCCGCCATTGGGAGCGCTGACAAACAGACCGTTATTCATGGCGCGCAACGCAATATTCCCGCCGCCAGCATTGTATTCCGTAAAAGTCTCCCAACTACCCGCACTAGCGCGATTGGCAATCAAGGGATTCGCCCCGTTATTATCCGCACAGACGTATTGCGTATTGACCAACGCAAGCAACGAGATGTTGCCTCCACCTTGATCAACTATTTGAAATTCCTCGGCTGTGCCAACAGACATATTTTGTGCAATCAGCGCGTTTGTTTCGCCAACGGGGGCAGTGACGTAATCATTATTGGCCAGTGCCTTGAGCGAATAGGTGTTGCCCGGCACCAATTGGTGCGACGGCGACGGAGGGGCCGTAAAAAACCCAAAATATTCCAGGTTGAAAAGATTTCCCTGACCTCCGGAATAAACCAGGTACACCGTGTGAGTTCCATTGGTGCTGCTGACATTGCAATAGGCGTTTACAAAATTCTGAGTACCGCCGCTGCCGACGATCACGCAACTGCCAATCATTGGGCCCGCAGGACTATTGAGGTGAATCTCAATAGAGCCGCCTGAGCCGGCACTGGCCACACGCGCTACAAATGAACTGACACCCATCAGTGTCACGGAAGGGTAAGCCGTCCAATCGCCAGACTGTATTCCAGTGACATCCGTTCCGCCTTCAATACAGGGTTCCGCGGTCACACCTTGCATCACCGAATAGCTGGCGGCAGGAATAGGGCTGATCACTGCGTAACCGCTCACATTATTGGTCAACACCGTATAACCCGCACCCAAACCAACCACGGCATTTGAAAAAATAATGGCATTGCCCGTGGAGCCGGAGCTCGTGTAAGGCGGACCAATGATGATACCGGCCATCCCTGGATCGACGATCGAGTTGAATTGGAAAACGATGTTGGTACTAGTGGAAATGCCCACGCCACCGAACATCGAGTTGATGATCTGATTCGAGGCGCAGTAGGCGTTCATCACTGTGCCGACGCCCTGGCCATCACCGCTGTTACCAATCAACATGGCTTGTTGTTGTTGGTTATAGCCGTTGCCGCCGCAGCGCAAGACGGTGTTTCCCATCACCCGGGCGGACAACAAATCGGAACCGTTCACCCCAAACCTTCCGACCCCCAGACCAAGATAGCGGGCCGTATCCTGCAATAGATTATTGGTCACCAAATCATTGATGCCTCCGTATATGCCAATTCCCTTACCGCCCCATGGCGCCACGGCGGTATTGTTGGCATAGGTGATGTTGCTCATGGTCGTGTAGTAATAGATGTTGTTGCCATCAACGTTGTAATTCACCGAATTGATGGCCATGGCATCATCGCCGGTGCCCCGCACAAAGTTGTTGGAATAGGTGAGATTCATCCCGATTCCGTTGGCACTTTGCACGTTGTTAAAATTCCCGCCGTCCGACCAGACGCTCAATGTACGGCAATTCACGGCCATGCCACCCATTCCGGCGCACCAAAACGAAGAGGTCACGTGCTGGATCCAAACATTATTCACCAGCCAGTTGTTACCGCTAAAATCAATCGCGCCGTTGTTATTATTGCCCGCCCGGCTTGATCCGTTGCAGTCCAAGGTCAGGTTTTGCAAGGTGCAGGACGTGGTGGTGATGATGTTGGCCACACCCTGCGAATTGTTGGCCGGGGTGACGCGGTAAATCGTGGTGTACCATGGGCCGGCACCATCAATCGTTATGCCGGACGCATTGAGCCCACCGTTCACGGCGCTGATATAGAAAATTCCCGGCGGTATCCACGCAATCTTGCCCTGGGTTTGGGCCGCGATGAAGCAGTTGTTGATGGCAGCGGTATTGTCCACGCTGATATTGTTGGAAACCGCCCCATAACTGAGGATGGAAAGCGAATTGGCCGGCTGAGTCAGTGGCGCTGGCGGTGTTTCCAAGTCCACTACGTCGATGTAATAAAATGCCGCGGTATTCGCCGCATCTTTTTGGAAAGCAATCGTATCGCCGGGCTTCACCGGCGCGCCGTTGATAAATTCGTGCGTATCGTTCCAAAAACCACGCGGATTGCCATCGGCAGGATTTTTGTCGACCTGGCCATTGTAGTTGGTGCCTTCGTAACAATAATTTTGCAAAGAATTGACGCCAAAAGCCTGACGGAAGATGCCGTTGACGTACAAATCAAGGGTCGAGGAAATGCCGCCCCCGGCAGGAGCATCGGGAATGCACGAGCGCAGATTGACGGCGGTAATATTCTGCCCGGTCGTATTCGTCCATGTGATCGATTGATTATTAGCCGTGAGCTGGACATAAGCGTGGCCGGAAGCCTCCAGTACTGGACTGGAATACGCGGTGGTTGGAGGCGTTGTCAGATATACGATGCTGGCACCATTGCCCAGCACGCCGTTTTCTGCTTCAAAACTGATGAAGGGAGTGGTGGCACCCACCGTGGCATGAGCCTGCATGCCAAGACCTAGGAACATCATGCCGACAGCAATCAAAACGGCGAGCGGGCGGAAAAACATTTTCATGGAACTACGTTGCTAAAAAACCAGCGTCGCTTTTTACAGTCAGTCGCGTTTTGGAGGCAAAACTATTGGATGGCCTACTAACTTCGTTTCAATCTTTGGCGCTGGATTGTTAAAATGTTAACTGCGAGTGATTTGTCCTGCCATCCCCGAAAACGGGGACTTACCCAAAAATGACAAGCGGCAAATAATCGGTATCACACATGATCCACCCATCCGCGAGAGAATTGCCGTTTGACCTAAAATCGCCTGCACCCCGGCGGTTTTCATTATGGCCATGGCTGGCTCTGATCACGGTGACCTTGATCTATAGGACTCCAGCCATCCGAGCACAAGATACGTTACCTTATAAAAATTCTTCACTCTCCGCGGATGCCCGGGTGGCTGATTTGCTTGGTCGCATGACGCTGAAAGAAAAAGTGTGCCAACTGGATATGTACTTTGGTTGTGAATCATTGTTGCACACCAATCAATATACAGGTCGAACCCATGCCAATCCGGATGCCGTCTTCGATCCACAAATGGCGAAGAATTATCTGGGCATTTCTGGTGTTGGCTCCATCCATGACCTCTACCCGCGGGCCGGTCTCTGCAATCGGGTTCAAGCATGGGTCATTGCCTCCAACCGTCTCGGCATCCCGGCTTTGTTCATTGAGGAAGGATTGCACGGCTACATGGACGGCGGTGAAACGGTTTTTCCGCAAAGCATCAATCTGGCAACCACCTGGAATCCTGAATTAGCCCGTCAAACCGGCTCGGCCATTGCCGCCCAGGCGAGAGCCAACGGCGTAGACATGATTCTCGGACCAGTTCTGGATGTCGCCCGTGACCCGCGCTGGGGGCGGGTAGAAGAAGATTTTGGTGAAGATCCTTATCTGACCGGCCAGCTTGGACTGGCCTATGTGGAAGGTATGCAGGGAGAATCATTGGACACCGATCACACGGTGATCGCCGAACCCAAACATTTCGCCGGTCACGGCAGTCCGGAAGGCGGCATCAACATGTCGCCCGTTCATGCCGGTGAACGGGAAGTTCGCTCCATCATGCTCAAGTCATTTGAACCGGCTGTTCGCGCAGGAAAAGCCTGGGGCATCATGGCCGCCTATCACGACATCGACGGCGTACCGTGCACGGGCAACCCATGGTTGCTCAACCAAGTATTGCGCGACGAGTGGGGGTTTCAGGGTTTTGTGCTGTCAGATCTTGGTGCCATTCGACGATTGTATGACACCCATCACGTTGCGGATTCACCGACGAATGCCGTCTTGCTCGCGCTCAACTCTGGCGTGGACATGCAATTTTATGACTTCGATCATTCAGTTTTTCAGGATGCCATCATCAATGGAGTCAAAGATGGTAAAGTTTCCGAAGCAACCCTGAATCAAGCGGTGAGCCGGGTGTTGCGGGTAAAATTTTTACTCGGTCTTTTTGAGCATCCGTTCGTGAATGAAAGCCTTGATGCCAACATCCGCCATTCTCAGGCCCACAATCATCTGGCCTTGGAATCAGCGCGACAATCCATGTGTCTCCTTAAAAACGATGGTCAACTTCTGCCGTTAAAAAAGACGCTTAAGCGCATCGCAGTCATTGGCCCGAATGCGAATATTGCGCGGCTCGGTGATTATTCAGAGGCCGCGACGGAAAGCTCGCAGCAAGGAATGCTAGAGCAAATCAAGCAACTCGTTTCCCCCGGAACGGCAGTTACATTTTCCGAAGGTGACGATATCCCGCAAGCCATCTCACTGGCTCAACAAGCGGATGTGGTCATTCTTGGGCTGGGTGAATGGTTGAAAATTTCGGGTGAAGGATTTGACCGCTCTGATCTCAATCTACCGGGTCAACAAGAAACACTATTGGAAGCTATCGTGGGCACCGGCAAACCGGTGGTGTTGGTGCTGCAAAACGGACGGCCACTGAGCATTCCTTGGGCGGCGAAACACGTTCCCGCCATCATTGAAGCGTGGTACCCGGGCGAATTCGGCGGACAGGCCATCGCTGAAACGCTTTTTGGAGAGAATAATCCAGGCGGACGGCTGCCGACCAGCTTTCCCCGTAGCGTGGGGCAACTCCCTGATTTTTATAATCATTATCCTTCCCGCAAAGACTCCTATATCGAAGGTGACAGCTCGCCGCTTTTCGCTTTCGGACACGGCCTGAGCTATACCACTTTCAAATATGATCAACTGGCCGTTGATAACACGCCACTAAGCATGGCAACCGACCCTTTGATTGCTGTGCGGGTCACAAACACAGGCGGCCGTGAAGGCGATGAAGTGGTACAACTCTATGTTCGTCAGAAAAACGCCAGCGTGGTTACACCGGTTAAGGCCCTGAAAGGATTTAGCCGGATTCATCTGCAACCCGGCGAATCCAAAACCGTGCAGTTGCATCTGCAACCCGCAGACCTTGCTGTTTGGAATGCAAACCGTCAGTGGACGGTTGAACCGGGCGAATACACCGTTTGGGTCGGCGGTGATTCCGAAGGCGGCTTAACCGGCCAATTCACTTTAAAATAATACGGAGGCACTCAATACGACTCAGACATATGTTTGGCTACCGCTTCCACGCGGCTGCGCACATGCATTTTCTGGCAGATATTTTTTACGTAAGTGCGGACAGTCTCGGTACCGATGTTCAACTTGTCGCCAATCTCCTTGTAAATAAAGCCCGACGCCAATAATTCCAACACTTCCCGTTCACGGGGAGAAAGATTTTCTGATTCCGTTGGGGAATTGCCGATCAAATGGAAATGCCGCACCACCTTGTTGGCGATGTGGCTGGACATCGGAGCGCCGCCCGTGGAAACGTCGCGAATGGCGGCAAGCAACTGCTCCGGCGGACTGGATTTTACCAGATAGCCATTGGCACCAGCCTTTAACGCCCGAAAGATCCGTTCGCTGTCCTCATAAACCGTCACCATGATGATCTGCTTAGCGGGCATCACCTTTTTGATCTCAGCGACGCACTGGATTCCCGACATGCCCGGGAGTTTGATATCCATCAAAACGACGTCAGGATTTTTGGCCAGAATCTGCGGCAACGCCTCTTCGGCGGAAACATAGGCGCCCAGACATTTGATGTCCGGAGCGGTTTCAAGGATTTGTACAATCTGCTCCCGCAATCCACGATCATCTTCTACAACAACGACAGATTTTTTCATGGGTAAAAATTTATAAGTTCAGGATGCATGTTCCACTGGCTTGATAGCGAGACGAATCAAAACGGTCGTGCCTTTGCCGGATTGGCTTTCGATCGAACAGCTTCCACCGACGTTGGCCAGCCGCTGTTTCATGTTGCTTACACCGTGCCCGCTCATTTTGGCATCGGGCTTAAAGCCGGAGCCATTGTCTTCAATCGAAATGTTCAACAGGCCTTCGGCATAGGCCATCCGGACCGTGATCTCGGTGGCGGCAGAATGTTTGATGACATTGTGCACCGCCTCTTTGACGGCCATGTTGATGTTGTGCCGCGTCTGACTGGAGACCTGGATTTCATGCGGCAGTCCCAGCACATTGAAACGGCAGCGGATGGGCGTTCGTTCGCACAATTGATTCACCATCTGACAGAGATAATTGCCCTGCGCCTCCAAGTTGTCGTTCTCTGGATTCACCGCCCACACAGTTTCATAGAGGGCGGAAACCAGTTCACGCGACATCTTGGAGATCCGGTCAAAATCGGCCCGGGCCTTGTCAGGGAAATCTGAATTGTCCTGGGCCATGGCGCTTAACAAGGAAATCTGCGTCACGCGGGCACCCAAATCATCATGAATATCATGGGCGATCCGCAGACGCTCTTGTTCCAACGCGCGCTGATGCTTGAGCCGCTCCATCTCACGGCGCATCCGATGCCAGACGAAATAGCGGCTGATACCGACCATCAACGCCGTCACCCCAATCACGGCAATGGCCCAAAACCAGGGCGTTTTCCAGATGGGTACGGGGACAAAAACCGAGATCGCCGCCTCGGCTCCGGTCAACGATCCCATCACGTCCAGGCCGCGAACTCGAAACCGGTAATGTCCTGCCGGCAAATGGTCATAAATCGCGGTGTGATAATTGCCCAGCCCCATGCTATACATCTCGTTCCATTCCACTACGAGGCTGTCTCCGGGGGTGACCAGGGGGGCGGACTCAAAAATATTATGCCATTCTCCGTGACAGGTCGGATCGGTGTCCAAAATGGCAAACGCCATGGTCTGCGGTTCCTGCCCAAATTTCACAATCGAAGCCATGCTCGGCCGCGTGCCATCGTGCATCCAGCCTGCGGGCAGATCGTCACTGGCGTGTTCGGCACGAGTGTTATCAAAAGGCGATTGCAACAACACCGTGCTGCCGAGGTTACCGGTGGACTTTGAAACCACCAAGTTGGCCACGACATAAATTCCGACGGTGTCTGGCGGTCCGGCGGAAGAAATGACGACGAGCAAGCGTGACGCCTGAGGCGGCACCACCAATGTCTCGCGCCGATGTGTCAACGAAGACGTTTTCAAAGAGCCGGTCCAGCCGGTACTCTCACCGTGAATGGGATAGAGGCTTTGGCTGATTTGATCGCCGGAAGAATTGTAAAAGCGGACCGTCAGATCCATTTCTGCGCTGCCTTCATGCCAGGCATCTTCAAGCCCGTCCAAGGTCCAACGCAGGCGCAGCGGCGGTTTGGTCCCATTCGTACCAGCCCCGAAGTGAAATGTAATATTTTCGGGAAACGAACTGAGTTTGACCGCTTCTTTGCCTTGCAACGGCACATCCTGACCATTGGCAACGACGGATTGAATCTCCAGGTGATTCGTATCCTCCATCGCCTTTAACGGCAACACAGCGACCGTCAGCCACAGTCCCACAGCCAAGCCCTGCTTATAAAAAAGCATTCCGGGCAAATCATTGCGGTGGGGTTTTTCGGTGGAATTCACGGTGTGGAGTTTATCCGACAGGACTTGTTTGGTAACGCAAAAATCCCGAAGAAATGCGAAAGAAAATATGAATAGGACGCAAATACGACGCGAAGCAGGCTTTTGATTTCGCGAAAAATGAGGAATGGGGAAATTTGATAATTCAGTTCGCGTTGAGTTTCAAAGAGCGTACGAGAAAATCATCCAAGACGTGATCAAAACCGGCACCTCCCGGAAAAGCGTGGCCACCATTTGGAGTCATCCAATAGGTCGCATCTGCGCCTACAGCATGCAGCCTCTGATAAAGCTCGCGCCCGTGCAGGCCAGGCACAATGGGATCTTTTTCCCCGTCGCATATCAGTAACGGCGGCACATCGCTCCACACATGGCCGATGGGACACATGTTTGTGAAAAGAATCAGATGCTCCTCACTGTCGGGAGTGAGGCCGTGAAATAATACCCGTAAACGAGGGCGCGAATCGTACGGAATACTGTCGTCCGGCCCGCGGAATGACACCTTTCCTTCTTTGTTGGTCACAGCGTCATCCGGTCCCTGATTCCAGAATCGCACAAAATCGGCAGGCGGAATATAACTGAAACTTCCCGAAACCTCCGCGCTCACGTCTTTCAGCCCGGCCGCAGGTCCGCCATCCTGGAAATCTGCCGGCACCATCGCGACCATCAAGCTCAAGTGCCCGCCGGCCGAACCACCGGTCACATCAATTCGCGACGGATCAATATTGAATTGTTTAGCATGCTGTCGAATGTACCGGATCGCATTCCGGCAATCGCGGATGTTTTCGGGAAAACCGCCCTCCCGGCCAAGCCGGTATTCCACTGAAAACACCGCCAGTCCATGCCGTTGATACCATTGCCAACCGCCAACACCTTCCAGTTGTGTGGCCGCCTGTCCACCCGACCACCAGCCACCGTGTATTTCCACGATCGCCGGCACTGGTGCCGTGGCTGACACCGGGAGAAATGCATTTAAACATAAATTTTTCCCAGCCTCGACAGCATAAACAATGTTCGTTTCCGAACGATAGGCTGGTGCATTTTGGGCATGAATTTCTGCTCCGACGAAAAGATTGACCATGAACACCGCAACCAAAATGGCGGTGGGCGTGAGCGAGGCAAATTTATTTTCCATGAGTTGGGAACTGCCTGATTTTGCTGGTGGTTAATAAGTAACCCCTTTGTTTTTTAACAGCCATCCCCGTTTTAGGGGATATTTGCGAACTGGTGGGTTGGTTAGGTTGCCAGCATCAACTGTTAGCAGATTCTCGGCAGGCGGCACCATCGTTGTCTTCCACAAGTTTACTGCGAATATTTATGGAAACCATCGCCAGCGCGCCAAGAAAACCGGCTTCAGCCGATACCAGCCAGACGTACCTGGGCCCGTTTGCGATCATGACGGTGTTATTTTTCATGTGGGGGTTCATCACCTCCATCAATGACATCCTCATCCCGCGGTTCAAGGATGCCTTCAGCCTGGATCATAAGCAGGCCATGCTCGTCCAGTCCGCCTTCTTCGGCGCCTATTTCATCGGTTCCCTTGTCTATTTCCTCATCTCCAGCAACGGCCGCGATCCCATCACCCGCATCGGCTATAAGAACGGCGTCGTCATCGGCCTGCTCCTTGCCGCCGCCGGGGCCGCCCTCGTCTGGGTTGGCGCCTCCGCCCACATCTATCTCCTCATCCTCTCCGCCCTCTTCATCATCGGCCTCGGTCTGGCCATGTTGCAGATCGCCGCCAATCCCTACGTCACCATCCTCGGGCCCGAACGCACGGCTTCCAGTCGTTTGAACCTCGCCCAGGCCTTCAACTCCGTCGGCACCACCACCGGCCCCCTCATCGGCGGCTATCTCATCTTCGACTATTTCGCCCATCCCGGTCAAAACCAGGCCGAATCCGTCCGGGTACCCTATCTGGCCTTGTGCGCCGCTTTCCTGCTGGTGGCCGTGATCTACTTTTTCCTCCACCTGCCCCACGTGGGCGAGGGCAAGATCGAACGCGGGGCGGGAGCCTTGAAGTTCACCAGTGTCCAACTGGGCATGCTGGCGATCTTCATGTATGTGGGCGGCGAAGTATCAGTCGGCAGTTCGTTGATCAGTTTCCTGGGCCAGAAATCCGTGGCGGACCTGCCGCAACTGGAGGCGAGCAAATATGTGGCCTTGTTCTGGGGTGGCATGTTGATCGGCCGGTTCATGGGTGCGGTGGAACTGGGCGAGATGAGCCGGGGCAAAAAACAGTTGTTCCTGGCGGCCATCCCGCTCCTGGGATTTGGTTTGCTGCTCCTTTCGCGCAGTTGGAACGGCCAGGGTTTTGATTTTGCCAGCGGCTGGGAGATCGTTAAGAACTATCTGCCGTTGCTGGCTTTGTGCTGGTTGTTGTTCCAGTTCGGCAAGGCGCTGGCGGGGCGCACTTTGTTCATCTTTTCGGCGACCATCGGGGTGTTGCTGGCGGTGGCGATGGGGCTGGGCGGCAAAACGGCGATGTGGTGTGTGGTGGGCATCGGCCTGTTCACTTCCATCGGCTGGCCCAATATCTTCTCGCTGGCGCTGGACGGCATGGGCATCTATAAAAGCCAGGTATCCTCGCTGCTGGTCATGGGCATTCTCGGCGGCGCCTTGCTCCCGCCGCTGCAGGGTCTGATCGCCGATAAGGGCGGCAATGTCACCATCTCCTGCCTCATCCCCCTCATCGCTTACGCCTATGTCGCCTTTTACGGCGCCATCGGCCATCGCATCGGAAGGGATAAGACGGAAATCCATTCTGAATCCACTCAGACTTTATGACAGTTCGATTTCTCAGCCTGCTGATATTATGCGCTTTGGGCATCAACTTTGCCCACGCGCAGAGCAAACATAGTTCCGCTTCGCGTTTTCCTTCCTATGAAGGATTGGTGATGTGCGGTTATCAAGGCTGGTTTCGGGCGAAAGGCGATGGCTCGGAAGCGGGCTGGGTACACTATGGCACTGCTGGCCGGCTGGATGCGACGCACGTGCATTTGGACTTGTGGCCGGATGTGTCCGAATACCCGCAAACTTATCCGACCGGCCTGACCAACCAGGATGGCTCAACTGCGCGCGTGTTCAGCTCCTGGGACGCCAGCACCGTCGATCTACATTTTCGCTGGATGGAACAATATGGAATTGATGGGGCGTTCATCCAACGTTTCTTCGGGGCCACCCGCACGCCGGAAAGCCGCCGTAACAGCCGCGTTATCCTCACGAACGCCCTCAAAGCTTCGCAAAAAAACGGGCGGGCCATCGCAGTGATGTATGACTTGTCCGGGCTGGATGCGAACGGCGAGGATTGTGCTGCCATCATTCAGGATTGGAAGGAACTGGTCGACGAGTTGAAGATCACCTCGCAGGGCACCAACCAGACTTACCTTTACGACCACGGCAAACCGTTGGTCGCCATCTGGGGACTTGGTTTTCCCGACAGGCCTTACAACATCCGCAACATCGGCATCGAAAAACTAATCGATTTTCTAAAGCATGATCCGCAGTACGGCGGGTGCGCGGTGATGCTGGGCGTGCCGACATACTTCCGTACGCTGGATGTGGATTGCCTGCCCGATCCATACCTGCACCAAGTGATGGCTTCGGCGGATATCATCATGCCGTGGATGGTGCAACGGTTCACGCCGCTGCTCTATCCGGAAATGGCGCGCTACGCCGCCCAGATCAAGGCTGACATCGCCTGGTGTGAGGCACGGCATCTTGAATATGTTCCGTGCATCTATCCGGGCTTCAGTTGGTATAACTTGAGCAAAACTGAATTTGGCGGCCGAAATCCACTGGACCAAATCCCGCGTCAAAACGGACGTTTTTACTGGGATCAGTTCAACACTGCGTTCGCTTCCGGGGCCAAAATGTTTTATGTGGCCATGTTCGACGAGATGGATGAGGGCACGGCTATTTTCAAATGCACGAGCCGGCCTCCGACCGGTGCACATTTTGTTTCTTACGACGGAGTACCATCGGATCAATATCTTTGGCTGACGGGGCAGGCGGGAAAAATGTTGCGGGGAGAAATCTCGCCCACCCAAAATCTGCCGACCCGCACTTTCTCTGAAAAATGATTATGAATAATTGTCTCGCCCGCTTTTTTTGCCTCGGCATGAGCGTCGGTGCCGTTGGACTTGGCGGTCTCGCCCGCGCCCAAGTTGAATATGTTGATCCGACGATGGGCGGCCAGGGGTTCATGCTGGAACCGACGCGGCCAACTGTCTCTTTGCCCAACAGCATGGTGCGGGTTTATCCCGTCCGAAAAGATCAGTTGGATGACCAGATTCATTCTTTTCCACTGACCATCATTTCCCACCGTTTAGGCGAATTATTTTCGCTCATGCCTGCGGACAACGCCAATGCCGGAGATGAACCGCAAGCCTATGATCAGGAAACTACCACGCCATATTATTATGCCACCCGGTTCGACAATTCGCTGATCCGCACTGAATTCAGCCCGGCAGCACATTGCGGCTATTTTCGATTCACTTTCCCATCGGATAAACCGGTGATCGTGCTGGCGAATCGTTACCCCGGCGATATCAGCTTGAGCGGCAGCAATGTGGTTTCAGGAGTGGAACATTTCAACGGCATGCAGGCGTATGTTTATGGGGAATTGAGCCTGCCCATGCAGGGCCAACCCAGCGGCGGCGATCAGAAACGTCTTGTTCTCACTACGACGAAGAGCGGAACGACACTTGAATTTCGCTACGGCATTTCTTTTATCAGCCTTGAGCAAGCGCACAAGAATTTGGCGGAGGAAATTCCCGGCTGGACTTTTGACGGGGTGAAACGCGCTGCCAAAGATCGCTGGAATGAAGTCCTGGGCCAGATTCAAGTCGAAGGCGGCACAAGAAATCAGCGGATTGTTTTCTATACCTCGCTGTATCGCTGCTATGAGCGCATGGTGAATATCACTGAGGACGGGCAGTACTACAGCGCCTTCGACCATCAAGTGCATCAAGACCCCCGCCCTTTCTATGTCGACAACTGGCTGTGGGATACGTATCGCGCCTTGGAACCGCTGCAGACGCTTTTAAATCCAGAGGTGGAGGCCGACAAGTTGCAATCCTACGTGCGCGCCTATCACCAGTTGGGCTGGATGCCCGAATTCTCAGTGCTTTGGGGCAATCACGAATGCATGACCGGAAACCCCGCAGCACCGTGGATGGCCGATGCGTGGGCCAAAGGCATCACTAACTTCGATCTGGCCACCGCGTATGCCGGCTTGAAGAAAAACTCTTTGGAAGGCACTTGGTTGCCTTGGAAGCGTGGAGCTAAAAGTTCTTTGGACGATTTTTTGAACGAGCACGGCTACATGCCAGCCTTGCATCCGGATGAAAAAGAAACAGTCGCTGAAGTCCACCCGCGTGAACGCCGGCAGGCTATTTCAGTGACCGAAGCGCAGAGCTATGATGATTGGTGCACTGCCCAGATTGCGCGCGCTTTGGGCAAAGACAGGGACTATCGGCTCTTTCTTCACCGTGCTGCGGATTATAAAAATCTATTTCGCGCGGATAAAGGCCATGTCTGGCCGAAAGATGCCAGCGGCAACTGGATTGAGCCATACGAACCCGGCTTTTCCGGCGGCCAAGGGGGACGCGATTATACTACCGAGAACAATGGCTACACTTACGATTGGGACGTGCAGCATGATTTGCAGGGTCTCTTTGCTTTGATGGGAGGACGCCCGGCGGCCGAGGCCAAGCTGGACCAGCTTTTTCGCGAGCCTATCGGCATGAGCAAATATGACTTCTGGTATAAATTTCCGGATGCGAGCGGGTTGGTCGGCCAGTTTTCGATGGGGAATGAACCGAGTTTGCACATCCCTTACTTGTACAATTATCTTGGCGCACCCTGGAAAACACAAAAGCGGGTGCGCATGTTGATGGATACCTGGTTCACCGACACTACCCTCGGCATGCCAGGCGATGAGGATGGCGGCGGGATGTCTTCATTTGTAGTTTTTTCGATGATAGGTCTATATCCCGTCACACCGGGCGTGCCCATTTATGATCTCGCCAGCCCCGTGTTTGATCGCATCACCATTCATCTGCACAATGGCAAAACTTTTTCGGTCGTCTGCCACAACAATTCTGCCAACAATAAATATATTCAAGGCATCCGGCTAAATGGACGCGCTCAATCGAAAGTCTGGCTCACGCATGCTGATCTTGTGAACGGAGGCAAATTGGAATTACAGATGAGCGATACGCCCAACCATGCGCTTGGGGCTAAGCCTTCGGATTTGCCGCCTTCGGCGATGATGGTCAATCCAGGAGACTACGTTAACTAAGAACAGACGCGGCGGGTTTCCGATGGCTTCAATTGGGAGCGCTTTATTTTAAAGCCTCGTAAGGACGGATGGATTAGTCGAGTCACGTAGGGAGGTTGTTGGGGTGCACGCGGTTCGAACCCGCAGGGACCCAAGCAGAGATTGTAAATCCATTTTGGGTGCGTTCCCTTTGCGCCGCCTAATCGTGATGCGAATTCTTTTCCAAACTTGCAAGCGAAGGGTATTCGGTGGGATCCGAGACGCTTGGCACACAACGAAAAATTATTTTCTGAGGGAAGATCTGCCCTGACTTAACTTCGAGTGCATGGGTTTTCCATTATCCATGTCGGAGCTGGATCGTTATTTCTTCCACTGCGTAATCGAATACCCGTTCTAATTCGACACGGTTGCGTGCGATGCCAGCCAGAGATGGTCGACACTGGTGGGGCTGCCACCAGTCGGTAGCAGGTAAGTGTCCTGCCATTTGTGAAGTTGGGCGTGACCATCGGCAAAGGTGAACGAACTGGAGTTGCCATGATTCACCGCCGGACGATCATTGATGGACTTCGGAAAAATATTAAAATAACCGTCATTCAAACTTGCCGGATTTTCGTCGAGAAAAATAAAGGCGTCAGAAACGCTCAGCCGGGAATTGAAATCCGTGTACTTATAGAACGCTTTGTACGTGTTGTCGATCTGCGTGCCGAATCTGTACAGGCGTGGATTAGTTCCCATGTAACAATTTGCCGAGCAGGACCGGACCCGGGGCAGATGGCTGGTGGCATCGATGCTTTTGTCGGCCGGGCAAACATATACCTTGGCGGCTTTGGTGTAACCGCCGATCGAGCCCAACAGTACTGCTCCCGTTGCAACGTCGATGTCTCCTGCCACGCCCAACAAGGTGATGTTGGTCGCACTCCCGGCAGGGCTACCCGGAAACGAACCGGCCACCCAGTCAGGTTCATGCGGAGCTTCACCGATGATGCCGCTGCCGGAAACGGTCTGGCCCTGGTTTCCCGGTATGGTTTCCTGGTTATCGCCCGCATAGAGGATGCTCGCGAGCTGCAACTGTTTCATATTGTTGATGCACGAAATTCCCTGGGCCCGGATCTTCGCTTTCCCCAGCGCCGGCAGGAGCATGGCGGCGAGGATGGCAATGATCGCTATGACTACCAGGAGTTCGATCAACGTAAAGCCACGGACCTTGCCGGAAAAATCGCGGCTGGAATTATCGCCTGAACTGCGGAACATCTGCTTCATATCACTTTTATCATTTTCAGTTTTCCAGCAGCCGGCCGGTGGCCGGCTGCTGGAAGATCTTTTAATCATGAGCCGGCATTATTGGATCTGCATCCGGTAATAACGGTGTCCGATGGCGGACGAATCATTCATCGAGTGAACCGTGCCATCTCCGGGCAGGGCACTGCCTAACGAAGTCCACGTGGAATCCGTCAGATTATTTTTATATTGCAGTTGATAGCTATATCCATTTTGTGCCGGGAACGAGATGTGGATATTTCCGCCGCTGACCGTGGCTGTCAGCTTGGGCGACGGTGTCGTGGCCACGAGCATCAAGAAGTTCACATTAACTTCTGGTTGAGTGGTGTCGGGTGAACCGCCCAATTGCAACGTTTGCAGCGAACCATCCAATGTCACCTTGACCAGATTGCCATTCCCGTCCCTGAGCGACTCCCATTGCCAAGTTGACCAACCTTCCACTGGAATCGCGAAGGTTCCCAAGAAGTTGCTGGTCTGAAGTGAGGTGCCATAACCGCTGGTCAGTTGCGACAGCGTGGCTTGGGTATTCGCTGCACCTTCGGCAAAGCGTCCGATGACGTTGTAGGTTCCTGCCGGATAGTGCCGGGTGTAATTGGCCCACGATCCCGGGCCAAACGAGCCCAAGTTGTAATCCGTTGCGCTCACCGCCGTGAACTGGCTTCGGGCTTGATCTCCAGCCGAGGCATCCGGGAAGTCAGTGGCCGTGACCGCGCGATAGCTGTTGCCGCGGCCAGGTCCATTCACATCCGATTCCAAGATGTCCACACCCGACACAGCGCTGAGCCCGGCATACGATCCAACTTGCGGATTATCAAAGTAGCTGCCGCTGTTATAATCATAGTCCTCAGCTTCCCATTGATAGTTGGTTGAATTGAACGTGCCAAAACTATTGGTTGAGCGGACCGTCCCATTGGCGTCCGTCACGGTGATGATTGCCGTATAATAAGCGTTCGGTTTCAAGGTATAGCTAACCGTGCGGATATTGGGTGTACCGCTGAAAGTCTGGCCGGCTGATACATCGCTGCCGTTCAGGTTCAAGGAGATATTGCCAGTAGCCGTGCCCGGTTGGGAATGGACAATAAAGCTGAGCACGTTGGTGAATTGGAACAGACCGGTACCGTCCGGCTGGATGTTATCCACGTACGGCTGAAGCACCGTGCTGGGATCCACCGGCGACAACAGAATGAAATTCTCGTTACAATTTCCCCCATCGATGGTCATCCGGAGCGTTTCCAGTGAGCCACCAGTGAATTGAGCCAGGTTGCCGGCCGGATCTTTCACCGGCACCCACGCATAGGTCTGCCATCCACCAGTGGGTTGCACCCCAAACTTGCCCAATTGAACCAGTGTCTGGCTGCTCGTGCCCAAGCCGCTCGTCACCAGCGAAATGTTGCCGCTGTCCGAACTACCGTTTCCGTTCCCGTTTGAAGCGCGCACATAGATGTTGTAATTCCCAGCGGGATAGTGCCGTGTGTAATTTCCCCAATTGCCGCCGTTGTTAAATCCTACGTCGTAATCCGGCAGACCCGAGTCGGTGTATTCCGAACGCGTCTTGTCATTGGCCACTTCGGTGGAAAGCCCAAACCGGTTATACGCCCCGCCATTCTGCGTGCAGTTAAAATCAACCCCAAGCACACCGTCCAAACCGTTATAGGCATTGGTCTGGGGATTATCGAAATAATTTCCCGATCCGTAATCAAAATCTTCCACTTCAAACGTATAGGCGGGAACAATGGTATCGAAGCTCACGCTGGAGCTTTGGGCCACACCATGCGCATCGAATACCTGAATAAACGCCGTATAAACCGTGTTGGTTGTCAGCGGTGTGCTCACATTCCAGCTCAAGGAACTGCCGGTAACCGTCAGACCGCTCGCCGAAGTCAGGTTTGAAGAATAACCACGGCCATACAGATTGGTGGCGGTGAGGAACACCGAAATGTCACTCACGCTGATGCCGTCCGGAGCGCTGGCATTGAAGGACAATGTGTTGGCTGACTGATACAGCGAAACGCCATTCGGATAAACATTGGTGATGGTTACCGTGCTGACCGGCACATTCGTGTTCACCGGCACCAGCAGATAACAGTTTTCATTGCAGTTCCCATGATCGATGGTCACTTTCAAGCTGGTTGCCGAACCGTCGAATGTAATTTGCGCCAGGTTTCCACCGCTGTCTTTCAACGGGCACCACGTATAAGTCTGCCAACCCAAACCAGCGACCGAGAACTGGTAAGGTCCGGTGCCCGCAAGGGAAGCAGTCCCGCCCGACACGCTCAGGCTCGCAGCATCAGCTTGCGGTCCATTGCCACCGGAGCCGCGCAAATAAAGGTTGTACGTGCCCACCGGATAATGGCGGGTGTAATTGCCAAAATCGCCTCCATTGTTGAATCCAAGGTCGTAGTCTTGCAAACCTGTGCCATATTGCGCCCGTGCCTTGTCGCCCGCGCCTTCAGTCACCAGGCCGGGAGAGTTGGTACGATAAGCATGGCCCTCATTGGATCCGCCCACGGTGTGCTGGCAGTCAACACCCGCCGTGGCACTCAGGCCGGCATACAGATTTGTCTGCGGATTATCGATGAACAATCCAGTGATGCCGTTGCTGGTGTAATCATAATCTTCCGCTTCAAACGTATAACCACTGATGGTGTCAAATGACACCGAACTGCTGGCAGTGTTGTTGTTTGCGTCCGTCACCTGGATGTTGGCGCTGTAAAGAGTGTTGCTGTTCAAAGCGGTGCTCACGGTGTACGCCGTCGATGTACCGGTCGTTGTGAGCCCGTTCCCCAAAGAAAGGCTCCTCACAAAACTTTGACCTGTCGCCAAGCTCGTCACTGTCAATTGCACGGTCACAGTGCTGACACCGGCGGGCGAACTGGCCGTGAAGGACAGGGTAGGAGAAGGTTGAAATTGATAATTTCCATTGGGATAAACATTGCCGATGGTTGATTGTGCTTGCGATGTACTGCCGCACAACATCAGGCAAGCTGCAGTCACGCCTGCGATGATTGATACAGGTAGTTTCATTTTGGGGATGCAAGTTATAAGGCTGGGGCTTTTCATTCGATTTAGGGGGTGTCTGTATTGGGACTCTAGTCTTGAACCCGAATTGAAACTATCCCCGAAAGCGGGGATAGCCCTGTTTTACAGGCAAATCCGCGGCTTTTATGGGCCTCCGTCACAAACATAAAACTGCCAAATCCATTGATTTTATTGATTTTTTAACAGCACATCAAAAACCGGCGTGGGACTTCCTCCCCGTTTTTGGGGATGCCGTTGGTCAAAGCTTGCTCATAGGCTTCGCTGATTGCCGCCAACCATCTTAAATGCTTCTGTTCCAGATATTATATAATGAAACGCTTTTTCCTCACCACCCTGTCCGCCTTTTCATTTCTTTTTTCCCTCCAAGCTGAAGATATTTCCACGAGCGGCTGGCGGCTCTGGCCTGACCGCGCCGCCGCCTGGAAAGACGACACTCTATACCTTCCCGCCGAGGTAAAATTGAACCAAATGCCCATCAATCCGCCCACTGGCGGCTGGCCGGCGTTAAATGATCAATGCGGCATACCCGTCACGCTTCCCTCCACTGTAGAGGAACATTTTTGGGGCAGTTTTGGCACCCGTCCGTATTCTCACGAAGAAGCTCAACGTGGTCCCGGCACTTCCTTTGGCAACGGCAACTACCTCGGCGTCTCCTGGTGGTGGCGCGAGATTCACATCCCCAAATTTAAACCCGGCCAGCGTATCATCGTCAGCATTCGCGGCGCTCGTTTGCGTTCCGAAGTCTATTGCAACGGCAAGCTCTGCGGTTATTCCATCATGACCGAACTGCCGTTTCAGGCCGACCTGACCGATGCCGTCAAATCCGGCCAACCCGCTCAACTCGCCATTCGCATCACCAATCCCGGCGGTCATCTCGACTGGATTGATTTCGGTTCGTCCCGGTTCACTTGGGGCAAATACACCTTCCCGCCTTCCCGCGGATTCGGCGGCCTCGACAACGATATCCAGCTCGACGTGCGCGATGACGCTTCCATCGCCGACCTGGCCACCATCAATACACCTGATCTCCATCAAATTCACCTCATCGCGGAAATCTCGAGCCAAAGTGCTCCCTACGAGGGTAGCGTACATTTTCAGATCAGCCGCAAGGGCAAAACCGTCTGGCAGACCAATCAACCGGTCACTCTGGCCGCCGGCGAAAATAAAACCGTTACCTTGGATGCTTACGTCGATTCTGCCCTGCCTTGGAACGTGCAAACACCCAATCTTTACCTGGCCCAAGCTTCACTTCACGGCCAGAAAGCCAGCAGTCGATCGGTTAATTTTGGCTTCCGTTACTTCACTGCCAAAAATATCGGCGGCACTGATGCCATCCTGTCCCTCAACGACAAACGCATCGTCTTGATCTCCTCCATTTCGTGGGGCTTCTGGGGACGCAATGGTCTCTGGCCCGATCAAGAAATGGCGGAACGCGAGGTCTCTGATGCCAAAATGCTCGGGTTGAACTGTCTCCAGTTCCACCGCAATATCGGTAAACCTGCGGTCCTCGACGTGCAAGATCGCCAAGGGCTGCTGCGCTATGAAGAACCCGGTGCGGGGAAATTTGCCATGGGCGACCGCTATGCCCGCGGTCATTTCGGCCCTAATGGCGAATATCTCAACGAAGGCGAAGACAATGACGATCTCAATCCCAAAAAAGACTACGTCCAACCGGAATCTGTCGATACCAGCGGCCAAGGGTCTGATGGTGATGCCACTGTGTTCTGGGAAAAATATGAAGAGGAAAAAATCATGGAGATGGTCAAACGCGATCGCAGCCATCCCTCTCTCATCATGTACAGCCTCCAAAATGAATCCAGCGATTTGGATCTTCACAATCCCCGGATCTATCGCATTTTTCGTCGCATCCACGAACTCGATCCGAGCCGGATCATCGCCATGTTTTCCGGCGGCGTCCCCAAAGATCAGGTGTTAATGCTGCCCTACGAAGACACCATTCGCTATGGCAGCCATGCCATTAATTTCGCCGGCTGGAAAGACGTGCACACCTGTGGCGGCCCGTGCAACTATCTCGACAATCTTTACACCGACCCCACCCATTTCAAGCAACAACAGCCCGATGAAGATCACAAGGAAATTTGCATTTGGGGCGAAACACTCGGCGCCGCCACGCCCGATGATTATGACAAGCTCGTGCATTCTTTTGATGCGACCCATCCCACCGGTTATGAACTGGCGGACATGACCACAATTTTATCCGGTTACCACCAGTTCCTCGACAAATGGGGTTTTCGCCAGGCCTTTCCCACGGATTCCGCACTCTTCCAATCCATTGGCTATCGAACCTACTTTTTTTGGCAGCGCATCGTGGAACAAACCCGCATGGATAACGCCAATGATGGCGTTGTGATCAGCGGCTGGGAAAGCACCACCATCGACAATCATTCAGGCCTCGTGGACAACCATCGCTTTCTGAAAAGTGATCCCAAGATCATTGCCGACGCGTGTCAGCCGGAAGCCCTGGTCATCCAGCCTCGCTCCGTGATTGTTGCGTTGGGCAGGAAAAACCTCATCGACGTTTACCTCTTGAACGAATTAAACCGCACCGGAACACAAACGTTAAAACTCTCCGCCCGCAATCCCAACGGCACCATCGCCTTCACCACGCAAAAAACTGTTCAAGCCGCTGGCGGAGACACCTACGGCCAGCTTCTTGCGGAGGCCATCGAAATTCCGCCTGCCACCACCGCCGGCATGATGAGCCTTGAAGCTACGTTAATGCCTCAAAGCGGTAATTTTTCAACCTTACAACGCACCAGCCAGGTGGAAGTGATTGATGTCACCGGCTTACGTCTCTTCCCGAAAATCGCCATTTGCGAACCCGATCACGAAGTCGGCCAAACCTTGCACGATGTCTTTCGCGTCACTCCGGCGCGATATTCCGCAGACGATACCACTAATCACTGGGATGCCATTGTGCTCGCCAGCAAATTCAATCATCCTGACCTTGCTGATGCGCATGATCTGCACAACCCAAACGAAATCTCCCGCGAAGTTTTCCGGGCCGCTCTCGACCGCGTACGAGATGACGGTACCCGTCTCGTTTTATGGCCGGACAACAATCGCGCCGCCGAAGCTTTCGCCAAGGAACTCAGCAAACTCAATATCGTGAAATATTCCGGCAATGTCGGCAATTTGAACGCGCCGTGGTTCGGCAGTTGGAATTTCGTCCGTAAACATTGGCTGCTGGATAGCCTGCCCGTGGACTGTGCCATGGACTGGCGTTATGGCGTGAGCGCTTTCAACGGCCCGGAATGGTTGCAGGAAAAACCCAATGGCAGCGTCACAGACGGCTACCTGATGGAAGCTCCCGGCATGGAAGTATTCGTCGGTTTTGGTGCGGATCATAATCCCAATATCGGCGTCGCCGGATGCGTCATTCCCTATGGCAAAGGTCAGATCGTATTTTATTCCCTGCCCCAGATGGCCACCAGCCTCCAGCCGGGCAACAACGCCATTCATCCCGCCATTGCTCAACGCTTGCTTGGCAACACGTTGCGACCGGCACCTTGAAACGCGGCATCTCAACTCATAAGATGAACGGACTCCCGTGAATTGGAATGATGCATCCGTCTGCCTCTAAAAATGAATCTGCTCAAAATTAGCTGGCTGGCCATAGTATGCATGACGCAAATGGAATTCACGCTTCCTAGTCGTTCTGCCGACACATCGACCACTTTTTGTAATCCGTTGGACTTGGATTACAGGTTCCAGCCGGATTTACCCAGCCGACGTGAGGCCGCCGATCCAGCCGTGGTCATCTTTGACAATGAATACTGGCTTTTTGCCTCAAAAAGCGGCGGCTACTGGCATTCGCCAGATTTCAAAAACTGGGTGTATGTGCACGGCAAAAATCTTCCCATTGAAGATTACGCGCCTGCTGTAGTGGTCATCGATCACCACCTCTATTATA
>Ga0206948_1002_pt1 | contig 47877 bp, 49 predicted proteins | sample Alteio_BWOrgHeat_FD_153236 | JGI IMG/M metagenome (GOLD analysis project Ga0206948, IMG submission 153236) | Enriched cells from forest soil in Barre Woods Harvard Forest LTER site, Petersham, Massachusetts, United States -... | ecosystem: Environmental > Terrestrial > Soil > Temperate forest > O... | reverse complement strand
TACGCATATTCTTACGAGTGGCAATATTTGCGATTTCAGCATAATTTTCATTAATAGCCAATGATCCAATAGTAACAATTTCATTATCAGCGTTTTGTATGCAGTAGTGCTCATATGCCTTTTGCTCAAGATCATTTCTAATAACCCCGGCATAGAGCTGCATAAATTCCGAATCATCCGACCCAAAACCATTATTCCAAACCTTAATCCATGCAAAAATGTTTGCTAACTTAACACGTTCTATGACAAATCCAGCAGGAACCAGATCCGAAATGTTTGCTAGAGGTAAAGGGCACACCATAGCAATTAATGGTGTTTGAGAAACATGAAGTTGTGCAAATTTTTTATCAAGTTCTACGTCTTTTCCCTTTCTAGCAAACCACATTATAGTTTTTTCTTCAGCATTTTTATTGAGGCGCGCAATAATGGTCGTAATACCATCAGATATATCCGCCGAACTAGCAGTCAATGTTCCTTTTACGGCGTTTAAAAAAGGCTCTTTTACCGGCGAATGCCAAAAATTAAGATTATTAATTGTTTCGCACGTTGCCCCATCAAACTGCTCCAGCCACTTGTGTTCAGTCTTTTCAATTGCCTGCTCCAGTAAAGCGGTGCTGACTTTCAGAGACGGTCCTGCGCAAGCGAATATTTTTTCCTGTTTTTCTGCTGCAGTCATGGCGTGAATAGAAAATATCAAGCACAATATTTTCATAGATTGATTATTCATGGAGATAATTCCTTATTTAATGCCCTCAATCATGCAAAACACTGATTGGTTTTTGAAAATGTTGGTAATCAACGCGCGTTGTCCAGTCGCCACCCCATTCGTAACCATATTTAGTAAAAATGCGGTAACACGCATTGTCTGGTGATTTTGTAATAATACCTTTATGGAACTTATTGCGATCAAGATAAGCACGGCCACCTTCTGGTAATACTTGCGCACCTTTTACATAAGGGTTAATAAGTGGATTAATATCAATGGCAATACCATAACTATGCAATGAAAAGGTGCCCGGCACATTGGTAATCGCTCTGCAACAAAAAGCTGAACTATTATTTGCTACCATAGAGCGATCATCATTCGCATCATACTGATCAATTAATTCCATGCACTCGATGGGAAAATAAGCATCATACAGCTCATGGAATATGGCAAGGAGCTCATCTGCAAGTTTTGCGTGCACTACCATGTGACCAATCTGTTCTTCTTCATCATATCCCCAATGAGTGACAGTCAAATAACGCAGATCTTCTAGTGGCACTGGGCATTCGGGCTTCCATGAACAACCAATCATCATCTTTTTAACGTCGGCTGGAATTTTTTCAACAGTCCCTTTAAATTCCGCTTGCATTGAACTCGCGATAAGCAAAGGTACACATATGAGATAAACAAAATTTTTCATGTCAGCATCCTTTTAATCGTTATTTTTATGCTCTTCTTCTTGCAAGGCTGTTTCTTTCAATTCAATTTCATACGTATGGTTTTTACTGTCCGGCCCATACAAACCATTTGGAGGACATGTTACGGTCAATGTCCCTTTGCAATTGCTTAGACTTGAAGGATAATGATTATCAGTAAGCTCTTTGAGTTTATCTATGAGCATGTTTCTATATTTTTTTAAACAAATAATCTTGTGCGGATCCTGCGTTATATCAAAAGATGCCACAGAAGATTTTTCTTGCGCATTAGAATCATCAAAAAAGGTTGACAAAAAGACTGGTCCCATAGCTAATCTTACGAACCTGAATGTACACCCAGGTTCCCCTACAACAGGTCTTATTCGTATTGAGCTATTTGGATTTGTTGATGTGCGAACCTCAAACTCAAATACTTGTTTAATAAGAACGGGATGTTGCTTTTTTTCTTCCAGCGCAAGAGTGCCACAACACACAAACTTTAACATTGGTAATAATGTGAATGTGTTGAGTAATAAAATGCATGCTATGAATTTATACACGGTATCTCCTTGTATTGTATAAAAAAATATTTTTAATAACAGTAAGACACATGATAGAATATCTCTACAATTACATTTTTAAAAGCATTAAGTACACCCCCTGTCATCGTTAAATGATTATGACTAAAAAAATACTATCGACTTATGATGAGCACCTTAAAGGTATGACCAAAGCCAGAAGAAAAAAATTTGATGAAGGGTATCGTGATTTATTACTTTCAGAATTGTTAATTGCAATAATGCAAGAAGATACGATTTCAGTCCGAGAACTTGCTAAAGCCGCTGGAATATCGCCCACTATCATTCAAGGTGTTCGTTCTGGGGCAAGCCAAAATGTAACCATGCAAAGCTTTTTAAAAATCATGAGTGCCTGGGGTGCTCACTAGTAGTGGAAAAAAACAAACTTCGATTTCCCTTAGAACTACCTAAAGAGTGACTCGCTAAAAGTTCCGCGCAGTGTTACTTTTAACTCAAATTCGGGCTCTTTGCCTAAAATAGAAGGGTTTTAAAAAATCTTACCACTTGTTTGCTTCATCTCGATCAAACTTAAGATCTTTGGTAGTAATGCGCGCTGCATCAAATGTTCTTCTAAAAACAATAACAGCCATGCGAAGCTTTTACCTCGCATAGCTGCCAACTAACACATATTACCGAATCAACTATTTCTTCTCCATCGCAAACTCAATCAATTGAGCAGAAGATTCTAATGAAGCACGGTCCAAATCCATACACTGAGCTTTTATAGGAATAGATGGATGTACTTTTTTGCATACCGAAAAATTTTCAATCCATCCATCAGAAAACCAATCTTGTTTTTGCATATTTCGTATATGGCGTAATGCCTCCTCGCATGGCTTATAATCATGTGGAATCCTATTTACTTGGCCTTGTCTTAATGTGTACGATGCAACACAATAAGTAAGTGCTGTATCCAAGAAAGAAGCTTTTTTAGTTTTGTAAGCAGCCACTTTTTGTTCTACATCTTTTAAGTTTTGACACCTTGTAAATGCCTGTAAAACACCTCGATCTTCAGCATCTTTAAATGTTGTCCCTTGGAAATATGAACATACATCTTTTGAATAATGACTGGTATCAAATTTATTTGTACGAGCAGCTTTTTCCAAAATTGCTTGTGCTGCTCCCTTGCCATGCTGTTTATTGTACTGAGTTACATCAAGATTAGGGTAATCAGTAAAATAGGTTTTAATTGGTTTTCCACACACATAATCACACTTCAAGCCAGCACACTTACTTAACAAAACTTGCATAGTGTGTTGATTGTTACCTAGTGATTGACCGGCTTGCGGATCTAAATGTCCCATGCCTAATGGTTCAACATGATCATATAAAGCTCTAAAAGCTACCGGCAAAGAAAGTCCTGCAGGAGCGGTTATTTTTTCCTGTTTTTCTGATGCAGTCATAACTTGGAAGGAAGCGAGAAAAAGAAAAGTTAAAAGAACGGTGCTTATATTTTTAAGCATTATAATCCTTTTGTGTTGAGATTGTTAAAACATATTAAGATCATTGAACTAAGATTAATTGTGCCCGATAGGAGTCGAACCTATGACCTTCCAGCCGTCGCTCTTCGAGCTATGGCGGACTTACGACGGATTAGAAGTCCTTGTTCCATCTAAAGAAATATTCAGTATATTAAAAGATGCAACCAACTTTGTAATGAATTTTGGATCTTTGCTATCTAAAAACACCCCAATCATTGGGCCATGCTTAATTGCCTCATCAATATTCCGTTGTTGGTCATCTACAAATACGGTTACTCCATCCTTTTCTGAATGATTGCGATAGGTTTGAAAAAATTCCCTCGAAGGCTTTGGTTGTTTGACAAGTTTTGTTTGGGCAATTGTTGAATCTGGAACTGGTCCATAGCTTGAAACATCTAACATGGCGCCAACCAAAATTATATCAAGCATGGAATTGTCATGCTCTTTTTTAAATTTGTTTTTGACTAATTCATACACATGTGGTGCAATGTTTGAAGCAAGATATTGCTTAATTCCTAATGCAGCCAATATTTTAACTGCGCTCTCCATTCCAGGTCTTGGTTTATAGGCAACCGCCAAACTATCAATAAAATCTGCTATATCGTTATAACCATGTTTTCTAAACACAGCAGCACCCTGTTCAAACGCTCCTTTAGGAACGCGATCAAAATCTGCTTTAAGTTTTGGGTTAGACTCTAAAGTCTTTTCTCGAAGTATCTCCAAATCCCTAAGCATAATTTCTTGAGCCATTGCTGGATTTTTCGGATATTCCGCTTTTAATTGATGAAATTTTGAATAGTTCAAGTACTCAAATTTTTTAGATACGCATTTTTCCTCTGCCTCCCTGTCCCATATCCCCAAAATTCCATGAAAATCCCACAAAGTGGCAGTAACTTTTTTCTTACCTGTCGACAAATCTTCTAAGCTTAGATCATTTGAGAATTTTATATTACCTGTACCACTTTCAGCCGCATTTGATTTTTCTTCGGCAGCGTACATACCCGAACTATATAATGAAATAGCAGTTGCAACAAATAATAATGAAAAGTTTATGCGCTTCATAAAAATCCTTTAATCTTAAAATTTAAAAAAATCCCCGGCATTACTGATTTCTCAATAATACCGGGCCATCAAACTTCAACTATTTTTTATCTTTAGTAAGCTTAAATTTTATTTCAAAAATTTGGTTTTCAATCGCCAACCTTCGTTTTAAACAAGCCGCCAAAAGCACACATTCCCCAGTATAACTGACAACCCCAAGCTTACTGACCTGTGCAGAATGCCAACGAGCACTCGCATTCTCTGTATCCCAATTGTCCTGCAAATTTTTCAATCTATCTTCAAGCAATTTCCGCTGAGCATCTGACAATGTTGCCATGCTTCTTGCCGCCACATTCGGCAATGACATTCTTGCTAATGGCATCTTACCAACAACACTGCGCAGCATTGCATGGGAAGCAAATGGCATAGCAAGACATGCACACAGTAATTTAATGGAACTTTTATTCATAACAGAACCTTTCATGTTGAGATTATAAAAATGAAATTATCAAATTTTGCAAAGACAGTCGGAACTAAGTTAAAGTGATTATTTTAGAACTTTTTTAGACAACAGTTTATTGTTTGATATCAGAACCTATAATTCGAAAATAGACCATGTACTACAAAATTGTGCATTGCAATCGAGTACATGCGCGCTTACATTTACGCATTTCAGGTTCAAGCGAAAAATAGGTAGGATGCGCATCAAGTTCGCCCTCCAAAAAATCGGAAAAAGCAATTAAGGCTCCACCATCATGCCGATATATCAAAAAATGTGGGGCGTCGTGATTATCATTTGCTTGATTAATTCGAACTCCAGCTTGCGCAAGATACCGCATTAATGGTTTTACTGATTCTTCAAGTTGAACATTAACAGGAGTGCGCTGCTTGGCGTTTAACATCGCTTGTATAGTAACATGCATAAGATTATTGTGTTGGTCATCATAATAGCCAGCCAACGTTTTATTGGGAAATTGCCGCAAGGCCTTAATAACTTTTGCTGGCTGCAAAATATTCCGTCTGATCACCTCGGCAGGATTCCATGTTTGTTCGCAAGCACCAAGCATGTTGCTAAAAGTAAGAATCAATAGAAACACATACATCATAATGAATCCTTCAATTTTCCCATCAAATATGCTTCTGGTTATTTAGTTTATAGAATTTAATTGTGCCCGATAGGAGTCGAACCTATGACCTACGGATTAGAAATCCGTTGCTCTATCCAGCTGAGCTACGGGCACAAAAAAAGAAAAGATGTCTAAAAGTATACGGCAATTTCTGAATAAAGCCAGCCTGGCTGGCTTTATATAACTATACCCTCTGGAGCAATAAACAGCTTGCTGAACTCAACCGCAATAATCAAAAGCTTTTGATGCATTTCCTCAGTGATGTCTTGCGATTCTAAAATTGTTGCATATTCGTCTTGGTAAACCGACCGGACATAGCTCACAAACTGAGAAACAAAGGTTTGCACATGCTTGATGTTCACCGAATCCAAGAAATTATACTTGAGCAAAAATAACATCAAAGATTGATCCACAAATGAGTAAGTCACATGATACGGCTGCTTTAACAGCTCAACCGCGATCGCCCCACGCGCAAGGCTCTTTTGTGAAACTTCATCAAGTTCAGTACCGAACTGTGCAAAATCCAAAAGTTCATGGTACTGTGCTAACTCAAGTCGCAAAGCTCGCGTCATCTTTTTGATTGCCGAAGTTTGTGCCGCACCACCAACACGGGAAACTGAAAGTTCCACGTTGACTGCCGGCTGCACGCCACGGTTAAAAAGCTTAGTATCTAAAAATATTTGCCCATCAGTGATGGAAATCAAGTTAGTCGGAATGTAGGCGGTGATATCATCACTTTGAATTTGTACAATCGGTAATGCGGTCAAGGAACCACCGGTTACCAACTTCCCTGCACGTTCAAGTAAACGTGAATGCAAATAAAAGACGTCGCCAGGATACGCTTCACGCCCTGGTGAGCGACGGAGCAGAAGTGACATTTCCCGGAACGCTATCGCATGGTTACTTAAATCATCATACACAATTAATGCATTCATGCCGTTGTCACGGAAATATTCCCCGATGGTGCAGCCAACATAGGGCACCAAATATTGGTTCAAAACCGCTTCACTGGAATCGGCACTGACCACAATAGTGTATTCCATGGCGCCGTTTTCTTCCAAAAGGCGAATAATGCGCGCCAAATTTGCTTGACGGTTACCGATGGAAACATAGATACAATAAACGTTTTTACCTTTTTGGTGCAAAATAGTGTCAAGTGCAATGGAAGTTTTACCAGTACTCCGATTACCAATAATCAACTCCCGCTGCCCCTTACCAATTGGTACTAACGCATCGATAGCCATAATCCCTGTTTCCAAAGATTCGTTAACCGGGCTCCGTTCAATAATCTGTGGTACTTCCGCCTCAACCGGCATATATTTTTCGCAGTTGATTTCCCCAAGCGCATCGAGTGGTTTACCGGCTGCATTGATAACGCGTCCAACAAGGCCCATACCAACTGGCGCCTTGAACACATGGCCAGTCCGCTTGGCTACTTCTAGCTCTGCTACCGGAATTGCGGTATGTAATAAAAACACGGCAACAGAATCTTCTTCTAAATTGAAAACGATTCCCTGGTTGCCCTGTTCAAAGTCGATGAGCTCACCATACACCGCATTGATCAAACCATGAACACGACAAATACCATCGCCTACCTGAATGACAACCCCAACTTCCTCCAGATGTTCTTCAGCAAGGTCTTGCAATGATTTTTCAAATAATGAAACGAGATCTGTACTTTTGACGATCATAAGATCCTTAACGAATAAGAGGTAAATGCATACGCTGCAAATGCTTGCGCACCGAATATTCCCATAAATGGGTGTCGCTTTGCAAACGCAATCCAGCTATCAATGCTTTATCAATTTTATAATTACATAAAATATCGAGGCCCGTGGTTTCCTCAAGAAATTGCTGTATCTCAACAACTTCCTTTTCATCAAGCTCATGCGAGCTCGCAACCACAAAAGATTCAAGTCCCCGCTGTTGTTCATACAAAAGAATGACTTGCTTTATAACTTGTACCAGCAACCCACACCGATCATCAGCAAGCAAAACTTTAACCAGCCGATTTAACGATTCAGGAGCTTCAAATTTTTCAAATAATTTTTGCAGCTCACGCATTTTTATTGCCGCATCAATGGAATGCAAGGCAAGGAAAAAAGGAATACGTCTATTTTGCCCCATAAACCCATACAGTTGATCAAGCACCTTATAGTCAGACAACGCCAACTCAGGTCCAAAAACACGCATATAGGCTTTGGCATACTTGCGTGCGATAACTGCTTGCGCGGCGGTCATGGTTTATCCTTTTTTAATTGTCTAACGAGGTGCCCCAAATAGGCACGTCCTTTTTCTTCGGACTTAAACATCGTTTGCAGCTGCTCTTTTGTTCTGACCAATACTATCGGCAAAACATGCTGCTCTACTGAGTCGAACGCAACGTTGTCTGATTGTTCCTGATTTTTTTTGATCAAGCTCTGCACAAGCAATTCTTTTTCCTGTTCCCGCTGCACAAGTTCATTATTGCACTCTGCTTGCCAAGCATTGACCTTCTTGGTGAGTTCAGCACTCAGCACCTTCTGCCGTTCAAGGTCCTCAACGGCCAGTTTACTATCGCGCGTTAATTGTTCTTTTTGCTCCTGCAAAAAAAGGAACGCTTCTTGCTCTCCTGCCATACGAGCTTTGATAGCATCAAGTGCGTAGTTTTTGAATAAGTAGACAAAAACACCAGCCAAAATGCCGGTGTTAATAAGTCGGAATATAACCGACATCAAAGATATATTGTCAAACATGCTCTACCCTTTTCACCAGCGAAGCCACTGCTTCATCAGTCAAGAGCGCTAGCCGTTCAGGCTTCATTGTCTGTGGCTCTAAGATAAGTTCTATCCGTTGCATTCTATGCAGCTTGGTTGCACCGGTTGCCGGTATCTTGCCCTGTATCGATCGATGGAAATCTCGCCACTGGTCGCGCTGCTCTTGCATGGTTGCATCAATAGCTTTTTGGCGTGATTGTATGGCCGCATTGAGCGCTTCCTGCTGGGCAGCCTCACGATCAATAATGACAATGGATGGTTTAAAAAGGTATCTACGCAAAAGAAAATACGTGATACAGAAATTGATCCCTTGGACAACAAGGGTCGCATTTATGGTAATCGCCATGCCGAAATCCAAACCTAAATAATATACTTACTAGATATTATAAAAAAGGAGCGCCCCAGCAAGCAATGCGCAATAAAGCACACAGGTTTCCACAATACCCATTGCAAGAAACATAGCCGTTCTAATGATCTTATAGTTATCAGGGAACTTGCCAATCATTTCACAAGCCTTGGTACCAATCATACCCATTCCCAGAGCTCCACCAAGAGCACCAATACCAATCGCAAAAGCGGCGCCTAAATATGCTGCAGCTTTAGCGTAAAACATTCCGTCTTCCATGATTCCCTTTCAAAACAATGAAGATATTATATTTTTCATTCTACTCTAGCTCTATCCCTTTTTACAAGGTCAAAGTTGCTTGCGACATGGCCTGTACTGGAATAGTACAATGTTCATTCAAAAAATCTAACACTTGAGCAATATGACGCGATTGCTCATCTAAATTGTGTTCAAAGTCTTGATCACAATTTAAAATTAAGACCGGAACATTCTGTAAATATGGTGCAACATCCTGCCGAGCAACAAGCCAGCCTTCATGCTTTGCATGTAATTTTTCTATGTAATCCACCGAAACAGCCGCTTCTTCATGACGGTCCCGCTTTAAAAGACGCTGATAGCAAACCTGTGGATCGGTACGTAAATAGATAAACCCGGCTGGTTTGGCCACATAATTGTCCACAAGCCATGAAAACCACTCACAATAAAGCTTCCATTCCAAAGTGCTCATGGAGCCAAGCTCAAAACAATTTTTAGCAAAACAATACCGGTCAGAAAAGACTGAGCGTTCAAGAATTTGGGCCGGAAAAGGGTTAATCTTTGCCTGCTCTTGTTGTTCCATAACCCGCGTTACAAAAGCATAGGTTTGGAACGTATAAGCCCATCGGGGAGTATCGACATAAAATTTTTCGAGTAAATTTTCTGCTCCGCCAGCATGCTGCCAGCGCTCATGCGGCTCAAAAACAGCCTGGATACTTAAATGGTTTTGCAAGATTTTTAGAAATGTTGATTTGCCCGCTCCAATATTACCCTCAACAACAAAATTTCGCTGATCTTGACTCGTAATTTTGGTCGCCACCGCCATCGCACGCACTCCTTGTGTTTCCACCCACTTGCAATTTTAGCCCTCTGCACACACTTTGTAATAATACAAAAAAGGTTTAGAATGTACATTAAATTCGTATGTTTTCTAATATTCCCCTTAACTATAATGAGATTATGATAACTACAAAAAATTTACGTTCTTTACTCCCCTTGGCATGCCTCCTTTTAACCACCAACCCTAGCGCTCGCGCTGACGATGACTTGGACAATTTTAACCATCTTTTTGATGAAAATGTTGTCGATTTTGTACAAGATCATGAATTTGAAGCAGGTATAGAAACGTCTGCCGGTGCTATTGCCGAATGTCTTATAAAATTGGGTGCCGTTAAAATTCTGCAACAGCCTTTTTACCTCAGAACAAACCCGCTGAATCAACGCAGCCTCCTTGATGACCCCCTCTTTTTACCACAACGTAACTACTGCCACCACTGGGTTGTTGGCTCCCATCTTTTTTGGAATCAGACCGAACGTTGCAACTTTACTGCTAAAAGTACCGCAATCAGCTCATACCTCGGCGTCTTTAATGAAAAATTCTTAAGCCTTTTAGATGATGCCTTGCCCATACTCAAAGAATGTGTCCCAAGCGCTGACATCAACCCTCGTGATCTGCTGCCTCTTTTTGCGAACATGACCCCGCAGGAACGTCGCTTTGGCTTCATGCTCCATGCGCAGCGCCAATGGCAAAAAGCGCACTTTCGCATCATGGCTCCCATTTATTACCTTGAACGCAATTTTTATTTAACCGATGAAGAACAAATAGCCATAGAAACCGCATTTACCCCGCTCTTTGGCCCAGGAAGCCAAGACGAGCAATTCGAATTTGCTCAAGCCCACTTTATTAGCGACAAGCTCGGACTCGGTGACACACGAATCACTTTTGACGTAACGGTTAAAGATAATGATTGCACGTTTGCCAACATCGGATTATTGACAACGCTGCCTACCTCGGTCACTTTTGCTAGCGCTTTAATGGGCACAGAATTTAAAAAAGAATGCGAACGCCCAACGTTGAGTCTTCAACGACTTGCCGAACTTTCATTAAGCGAAGGCAAAGAAGGGCAAATAAAAGCTGCAGCTCAAGTACAAGAATTTTTGTTGAGCGCACTTGATGCCTTTTCTGCAAATATCCTTGATACCAAACTTGGTGATTATCGACATGTAGGCTTAGGGCTTTTCAGTGAAGGCGAGTTTACTCCCTTCAATAGCACCTGCAGACCATGGGCAAATAATATTAAGCTCCATAATAGAATCACCATTGAATACCTTTTCCCTGCCTCAGAAATACGCTATTACGTACAAAAAAATGACACAAGTGGCTTTAAAAAACTGAATCTTTTGCGCAGCAAAGAAGCCATTATCAATGAAATTAAAGAAAATCCCGCCTATGCAGGCAAGGTGCTGGATTTCTTGGAAAATCAATTTATCGACAACCTTTTTCCTTTCACGTTCAAAACATCCGTGCATCCCGGCGTTATGTTCGAATGGACCCCTACCCTCTTTTACGAAGGGAAATACTGGGGCACACGCTTGGGTGGAGATTTTTGGTTACAAGGCAAAGAAAAATTGAAAGACATCTGCGTCGTGTCAACTGATGGACGACCAAGAAATATCGATATCGAAAAGGCAACTAAACCCCTAGCTTATGAAGGTAAAGTGCTCGGTACCATTTTCTACAAAGTAAATAGGCCAGAACGCGTATGGACACTTTCATTAAATGGTGATAAGACTGTTTTTAGATCTGGTATTGGTAAAGATTTCATGGTTTCTTTTAACGTTGAAGCAAACTTTTAAAATTATAAGGATTTACTATTATGATGAATTTTACGCAAAATGCTCCAATCAGGCTCCTGACTCTGTTATGTGCATTGCTCCTACACGCTCAAATAGCTGCAACAACGCCAAGTAAACCGATCAAGCTTGAATCAGAAGCATTGGCATTCGCTGACGGCATGGCAATTGGCATCGGTCCCAAAGACATCGGCTTAACACTCAAAATATTACAGCTCCTTTCTGACATGCAAACTGGCCATAAAAACCAACAAGGTGTACGCGTTGGCCTTTTTACCTTTGAAGGCAACCTTTATAACATCAAAGAACTGCGCAAAATAGAAGCTGACATTGAAGTTGAATTGTGCAAAGTACAAGGAACGCCGAACGCTGCCCTTGCCAAAAAGAAGGCCGCCATTAAAGCCACTCACCGAGAAGCTCAGCTCTATATTGAAAATAATGTCCTTTCGGCTCTTGAACAAGTAAATGAAGTCCGTGGACTTATCATGACGCTCGTTAAAGAATCGTGCAAAAAAAGAAATAGAACTGAAAGCTTACTGCTCGCATGGAGCGCCTGCGAAGAAGGCAAAGAAGCAGAAACCATGCGGCATGTGTTTATCAGCTTCAAGTTGATTGATTCATTTGTTTCTGATTTGCAAGATTTCCTTAAGGATTTTGTTTACAGCTGTCCTAAAGCACGTGCCCAATTTATGAAAACCGTTAACCCAAATCAGCACAAAGATATACAATAATTCATGAACGAATCAGAAGCAAATAATCCCTCTACGCCTACGGGCTTCGCCGGACTGCGCCCAAAAGAGGGCTTGGAGCAACTCACCGGCACCATCGATCGATTCTTGTTTCAAAGTGAGGAAAACGGCTTTTCCGTCTTTGCGCTCCAAACTGGCAATCAAACTATTACCGTCAAAGGGTATGCGCCCAACATACACCCAGGAGAACAGGTTGTTCTTGTGGGTACGTGGGTTGTTCACCCAAAGTTTGGCAAACAATTTGACGCTGAACGTTGCACGGCAACACAACCAACAAGCCTTGTCGGACTCAAAAAATATTTGGGCTCTGGACTCATCAAAGGGATCGGGCCTTCGTATGCAGAAAAATTGGTCGATCATTTTGGCGCGAACGTGCTTGAAATAATCCAGAATGATCCTTCTCGTTTGCGTGAAGTCCCTGGCATTGGTAAAGGGCGAGCAGAGCAGATCACCACCTCATGGCAGAGCCAAAAAGAAATCTCCAACGTCATGGTCTTTTTGCAAGACAAGGGAATTTCCACTGCCTATGCGGTCAAGATTTACAAAAAATACGGTCAAGACTCCATCGCCGTACTGCAAGAAAATCCATATCGCCTTGCTGATGAAATTTGGGGGATCGGTTTTAAAATCGCTGACACCATTGCGCTCAATATGGGCATCGCAAAAAACTCAGTTAAACGTATTCGCTCCGGCATGCTTTTTGTTATCACCACGGCGCTTGGCAAAGGTCATCTGTATGTAGAAGTCAGCGAACTCAAATCAACAACGCTCGAGCTGCTTGAACTTGAAGCAGAGCCCACCGAACGTCTTTTAAAAACAGCGCTGCATGACTTGTATAATGAAGAAAAAATAAAATTGATTACCCACAACGACAAACACTTTGTCACGCTAACTCAGTACTACCACTCTGAAAAAGGGGCTGCTGAAAAAATAAAAGCGCTACAAGAATATCCCAATCCTTGCGCCTTCGACATCGATGCGGTGTATCAATCACTACGCGTACCAGAAAACGCACATGACATTCTGTTGAATGATGAACAGCAACAAGGGATTCTTTCCTGCTTGCAAAACAAAGTGACGATTATCACTGGCGGACCAGGAACCGGAAAAACAACACTTATCAAAAAACTATTAAAAGTTCTTGATGATAATCACACCATCTACCGCTTGGCTGCGCCAACAGGCCGTGCTGCAAAACGAATTATTGAGGGTACTGGCCGTCATGCCACCACCATCCACCGCCTACTTGAATTTGATTTTGCCACCTACTCTTTTGTACACAATGCCCAAAATGCGCTTTCTCTCAATTATTTAATTGTTGACGAAGCTTCTATGATCGACATTTTTTTAGGTAGCGCAATTTTAAAAGCATTGCCACTCAACGCGCATCTTGTCTTAATCGGTGATGTTGACCAGCTCCCTTCTGTAGGCGCTGGTAATTTTTTGAATGACCTTATTGCCAGCAACACCGTTACTACCGTACGCCTTAAACAAATATTCCGGCAAGCGCAAGACAGTCTTATCATCGTTAACGCCCACCGCATTAATAATGGAGAATTCCCAACCACCGCACAGCAAGATGCCAACCCGTCTTCGCCTAAAGGCTCCGCCGGGCTGCGAAATGATTTCATTTTCATCAAAGAAGATGACCCAGAAAAAGTTGTAGAGCATCTACAAATGATATTTTCCAAAGGCCTGCGCAAATACACTATTCCCGCGCAAGATGCCATGGTGCTCGTGCCTATGAACCGCGGCGTTGTTGGTACCCAAAATCTGAACGATCAATTGCAAAATATTCTCAACCCCGGCACGACAGAAAAAACTATTAACGTGCGCGGATCAATGTTTAAAGTTGGTGACCGCGTGATGCAGATCCGTAACAACTATGACAAAAAAGTTTTTAATGGTGACACCGGAACTATCGATGACATTAACCCACAAGACCGTGAACTGATTGTAAGTTATGGTGACCGGCTCATTGAATATGAATCAAGCGATCTGGACGAACTGGTACTTGCGTATGCGATTACCATTCACAAAAGCCAGGGATCAGAATATGCTGCAGTGATTATTCCAATATTCATGCAACACTTTACCTTGCTCCAGCGCAACCTCATTTACACTGCCATAACACGAGCCAAAAAACTCTGTATCTTTATTGGGCAAAGCAGAGCAATCGCGATGGCGATCAAAAATAATAAAGGCGTTGAACGTACCACATTTTTACAAGAATTTTTAACCAGTGATTTACAATGTCGATAATTAAAAAATTATTACCACTTTGCCTTGCACTCCTTATGACCCCCGCACATGCAACAAGCACCAAATTTTCCATAATGCTTGATCCAGCCGGTGACGCAAAAAACACAGGCCGGAAACTTGATGACAGCTTTGAACGGGGCGTCACATTACAATGCGCAGAAAAATTAAAAGAGCTACTGGAAAAACAGCATCCTCATATCCGCGTGGTACTAACACGCTTTCCTGGTGAAAGTTTGCAACCACTGCAAAATGCAAATTTTGCCAACCGCCTCGGCACCGATTTGTACGTGAATATCAATTTTTACCATGAAACTGCTACCAAACCAAATTTGTTTCTCTACACTTTTTCATATGATGAAACACCCGTCAGCCAGAGCCTTGGCGCAGGCTGGTTTGTAGCACAAATGCCTCCTACTTCATTTTGTGCCTACGATAAGGCGCATCTGACGAGTAGCGCCACAACAAAAAACTGGGCACAAACGATGAGCAAAGCATTAGACACCGATACCTACAAGCGCCAATTTACGCTGCATGGCCCGTTCCATCTGCCCTTTAAACCTCTTATTGGCATTAAGGCTCCAGCCGTTGCTTTTGAAATTGGTTTAAAATCCAAAGATGATTGGACTGCCTATGTTAACGTACTAGCCGAAGCTTTAAACCCTATCATCTTGGCGGCGAGATAATCATGAAAATAAATAAATTTACCGCTCTTTGTTTTTCAACCCTGTTTGCCGGAATTCTCTTTTTTGCCTACCAACAAGGATGGCTGGTGATTCGCTTGCCGCTTTACTCAAGTTCTGCACGTACTCTGTCAGCCGCTGACACCACCAAAAAAAATGTGAAACTTATTTTTTGGCATAACGGCACATGGCATACCGAATATCAAGAACTGATCTGGGGAGCCAGCACTGAAAAAAACTGCCTGTACCTGATCAATACCTGGCTCACGCTTTTAGATGAAGAAAATATTATGGACAAGCATGTTACGCTGCAATCCGCGCTCGCACCTTCTGGGCAAGAGATGTACCTTTCTTTTGACCGCAGTCCATTCCAACCAGAAGACACTACATTCACAAAATGGATGTGGATCGAAGGACTGCTAAAAACATTGCGAGAAAATGAAGTCAAACTAACCAGTGTGCAGTTACTGGTTGACCACCAACCGCTCATTGACCAACATCTGGATTTCACGAACCCATGGCCACTTTGTGGGTTTATAGAAAAATAAAACATCAAATTCTTGCAAAATGATGCAACAACAGTATAGAGTCAAATCTTGTCTAGAGTTTTTCATCATATAACAAGAAGGAATCATCATGATAGATCCACAAATTATAGCTATTATCTTAATTATTCTTGGCATAGTTGTACTGCTGCAGGGAATAAGAATGGTTCAAGGTAATCCCCTGGTAGGCATTATATTCATTCTCATTGGAGCTGCTTTATTGAGCCGCGGATTGGGTATCGTATAACAAAAAAAGGATTATAGTATGCTTGACCAAATATCCCCGTCAACCTGGGGTATTATTTATCTGGTTATTGGCGCAATTTTACTTCTGCATGGGTTAGGACTCATAAACGGTAACTCCATAGTCGGCGTCATAATTATCATCATTGCTATTATTCTATTAAGTAACGGATATTATTTATTTAACAAGCCAACACTTTGAAAAACAATCGCCACACGCTCAATAACGTGTGGCGCGTAATTTTATACAATAAAAATAAGGAATTATATGCTTAGTCAAAAACTATCTCCATCGATCAAAGGCATTATTTACATGGCTCTTGGTCTAATATTACTACTTCATACGCTTGGATTTCTACGCGGTCTTAATTTTATACTAATACTCCTTGCTATAGCCATAATCGCGTATGGTTTTATGCAAGCGCAAGTTTATGAAAAAGTTATGTCTTTCATTAAGAAAAGCCAAAAAAAAATCCACAAAAACGAACCGTAAGAATTTTATGTATCGGCACCTTGCATCAGCAGTTTTTAGCATATTCCTTTTAAATGGCTGTGGGAGCTCAACGGACTCAACCGATGAGCTCCACACCAATCCAAATGCCACCTCGTCACCGTATGTCCAAGTTGAAGCAATCAACCATGTTGGCGCAACAGCCGTACAAAAATATATCAAAAGCCGATTGCCAACTATTGTCCAAGAAGAAATGGACCCAGAAGATTTGTATATCGAAGATCCGCAAGCGTACGATCTGTTTAAACCGATGCCGGTCAACTTTAGAATGACGCTGTATTATGTTGGTCCGACCAAAAATCAGCTGCAACAAAAACTGGTCACCACGCTCGATGAGTTGTATGCAAAAAGGCATACGCAGTGGCATATGGGTCCGGTGACGTTACAACACGACGCTGATTTTTTTGGAAGCAAAAACGAACTTTTGGTCATCAAACTCAGCGACCCAACCAACAGCCTCACCGCGTGGCATAATGAAATCAAACAAGCCCTACTTGCAGAAAACGAAGCCTACCAAAAAAGCACCGGCTCTGAACTGTTTCCGCCAGAATGTGGCGACCGCTACCCGTTTCTTCCTCACCTGCCGATAGGCACCGTTCGTTTTGGTAATTTTATTAAGCGCTCGATACCAAGAGGCAAACGGGAAAAAATCAGAAAAAAATTGCAAGCTCGCATCATCAAAGAGGTGAATGAGTTTGTGCAAACGCAGTCACCTACCGAGCGCATTTTTGAAATCGATAACTTTATTATCTTGGGATATCAGTGGAAAGTGCTGAAAAAGTGGACGTTGTAAATCTTTTGACGCGCCCATCATAATCTGTGTACACTACAACCGAAACAAATGAAACTATTTTTAGCAGCATAACCACAAGGATACCTATGACCAAAAACTTTTTGCCAAAAATAATCATAGCTGCTGTAATCATAACAACCACCTTGCACAGCATGGAGCCATCACAAGATCTCGGGCCGCAAGCCCAACAGATGCAACTAAAACTCCCATTGCTGCCAGTTTTAACGCGCAAAGAGTCCGGCATAAAAGTGGCTAGTGCGCTCTTGCAACACCACGTAAACGCGCCAGAAACAACCCCGCTACTACAAAAAAAGGATTCCAAGAAGCAAACCGACGTCCGAGATTATTTGATACCCGATCTACTTAGGATTGTAGCAGAATATGTCGGACAAGAATGGAAAATGGAAACTACGCTTAAGCATAGTGCAGGACCAATAATAACCGCATACTTTGATGATGATAGAACTATAACAGCCATAGCAGACTGCTTTTTGCCAATGATGTTCTCATATACAGGTGTCACCTATGACCTAGAAAATAACCGAATACGCGAAGAAGGCGGCATCAATATCGATATCAATAGTATTATTACCGACAAAGCTGCGGAAACAGAAGTCAAACATTTACTCAAAGCACAAGAACAATCCTCGCTAAAAATCGTTTTACTGAGCCCCGACGAACAAAAAATGCTTGCTGTATCTAAAAATGGAATAGTATATATCTGGAAAAAATCATCTGCTTTGCAAAACTATCTACTTAAACAAGACATACCTGTAAAAGAAAAAAATAAAGAAGAAGATCCTCAATGCTGTTGTTGCACATGCTCAGTCGAGCCGTAACATAAAGCTCACCGCCTTATATACACCGCAAAACCCAATAAAAGAACCGTCGCAATAAGACTCATAACAATAACATAAGAAAATCCGAGCAACGGCGAATAGGCAGTCCACAAGAATCCAATCAACGCGCTAGAAATCAATGCCGCAAAACCCTCTGTTGCCTGCAGCACCCCAAAGCCGAGACCGCGAATTTCTGCCGGCAGCATATCAGCAGCACACGCCTTTTTAAGTGTTGTTGCAGCGGCAGCACTTAAGCCAGACAAGACAAAAATCAGTATGCACTGCTCAAAGGTAGCATGCTGAGGAATGAGCAAAAAGGCTACGCTCGCAAAAATCCCGCAGCCAAAAACTGCTAACAAAAGAATTCTATTTACGTAGTCGCTCAGCAAGCCAATCATAAATTCACTGCAAGCGCGTACAAAATTAAAAATCGCATACAAAAGCACCAGCCACCCTGCCACACCAATGCTGCCAGACCCAGTCACGGGCAGTATCTCTTGCGTGCGGGAAAGTAACAGCAGTTTATTAAAGCAACTTAAATCAAAGATAAAAAGAATTGCCAGCAAGACAATGAACGCGCGCGGCAACTGTGCAAAGTCAGCCCACAACGTAGGAGAGAATTTACTCGTTTTTTTCGGCAGAACAACGTCTTTGGTAAAAAAGAAAATCGCCAATACCGAAAGAATTCCCGGAATAAATGAAAGTACAAAAATTCCTTTTACCGAAACTATGCCAATGCACGCCAGCGCAACCAACGGCCCCACGAGCGACCCGAGGGTGTCCATGGCACGCTGCAGCCCAAAGGCACGCCCATAATATTCTGGCTCAATCACCGTTGCCATAGCCGCATCGCGCGGTGGCTCACGTAGTCCACTGCCTGCAAATGAGAGCATGCGGTAGATCAACAACATGGGCACTGAATGCGCAAACCCCAGCAACGTTGAAAACAATCCCGACATAGCATACCCGAGCATAATCAATGGTTTTTTACGTTCTAACCGGTCACTCAAAAAACCTGCCGTCAAGCGCAAAAAGCTGGCAAATGCATCGCTGACGCTGGCAACAATTCCGAGTACAAAAGGAATCTGCGCTGGCCCCACAAATTGGCCGACCACAACGGGAATAAAGGATATGGTCATTTCGTGACTGAAGTCACTGAAAAAACTTGCGAGCCCAAAACCGAATACTTTTTTTATCCATATCTTCATAGGTTGAGTGTAGCTGAACAGGTTTGGGAATTACAAGAGTTGGTAGATTTTTTTATTTTGAAGTACGTGTTTGTATACTGCTCCAGACGAGTAACAAAACTAACTATTATCGGGTTCGATGAAACAAAAAGAAAATACATTCTTGGATATCCAAACTATGCGGTGCGCACTGCAGTTCAGCAGTAATTCTGGGGAGAGAAGACATACAGCATCAGAACGTTATTTTTTTTTATTTATATTAGGCAGGTATATGCCCTTATCTACCAATTCGATGAGGCGTAATGCGGCATGACTTGGCTTTCTTTCTCCAGCTTCCCAAGACTGAACTGTTTTAACGCTTACATTAAGAAATTTTGCAAATAATCCCTGGGACACAGAAATAGAAGTTCTAATGCGTTTAATATCTTTTTTTTGATATTCCGCGGGCGGCTCAGGAACTTCTATCACTGTTGACCTTAAATTAAGCTTACCCTGTTTATGCGCAATAGCATTTTCAAGTCCCTTTTTTAATTCTTCGAAAAGTTTACTCATCATGCCCTCTCATAACTTTTGACTAAAGCCTTCAGTTGTTTTTTTTCTTTCATCGATAAGTCTTCTTGCTCATTTTTTGCATATATCCACAGTAGATAAATTTGCTGTCCTACCACATAATAATAACACACACGAAATCCACCACGCTTGCCTTTTGATGGTGCTTTTAACCGAATTTTACGTACTCCACCGGTACCGCTGATCATGTCCCCAGCTTCAGGATTGTCACCCAGAAAAGATTTGAAGCACTCATAATCTATAGGCGACAAAAGTCTTTTCCGAATAAGACTATCGACAACCTTGCTAAAATTTTCGACTTCAACAATTATTATCTTCATGACAACAATCATACTACTGTGTGATAGAACTGTGTCAATAATTACCTTGTGAATTACAAGGATTGATAGATTTTCATTTTGACTTATGCGTCACAATGTTTGTATACTGCTCCTCAATGATGAAACCCCAGAAAAATAATAAAAGGAATTCTATGAAGGCAAATCTACTATCACACATTATCGGTGCCTCCATACTCACCAGCACCATATCATTGAACGGCATGCAACCGTCAAAGAATCTTGGCCCGCAGGTGCAGCGCATACAGGTGAAACCATGCACACAATCGACCTATCAAAATAAGATGATCCTAGAAAAAAGATCCAATGCAGACTGCTTGTTATCTGTCTGCCTCCCTTGTGGCGCAATTACTCTTTTAATAAATAAATGTAATGCACTGATAGGGAAAAATACAGATTTTAACTTAAAACTATTTCACAAATTATACTATACAGAAGTACCTTCTAAAAAATCCAATTAAGGAAAACATATATGAACAGAAACGTGTTCTCAATAATCATAGCCACAGCAATAACAGCATCACCGCTTTATAGCATGCACATGCCGAAAACTCTCGGCCCGCAAAATAATCAGATGCTGCTCGAGCAAGAAGAGTGGACGCCGATACAGGTATTTGATCATGACGGCATAATCCCTCATAACGTACATGCAGCTTGGTTTAATGAGCCAGAAGGAAAAACGGTAACAACCCTATCAAAGAGTCACCTACCAATAACGGGTCAGTTCGGACGTATGCGCACTACCTGGGACACGCAAACCGGCCTCATGATTAAAAATTCTTTCGCAAGCACCGATCCTAGACTTGATAAGACCTGCAAGCATAAAGACGAACTGTTCGACCACAGCGATGCAGCTGACCTTAACTCTGCATGCACAATCACCGATGAAGTCGAAGCTGAACTCAAACTTGCGCCAATCGCTCGACACACATTGAATGGTGCTCTCTTGAGCAATGACAAACAACTGATGATTACTGCTTGCAAAAATGGCGTCGCAATTCTTTTAAGAAGATTATCATCTTTACAGCGTTATAAGAGTAACGATTCCCTACCAACCTACGTAACCAAGTCTTGTTTTAATAAAAAAAGAGCAATTAAAAAAACAACATGCCGTTATTGTTGCGAGCCCTGTACTCTTCTTAGCACCGTTGTCTGCTGCTGCCCTTGCCTTATCGCTTGCGAAGTAAGTAATATGTGCCAAGAAAATATATGCCCAGAAGATCTTAGTAATGAAAGGATGACCCTGTTTATGATGGGCAGTTGCTTCAACAGCATCAACTACAACATCAAATCTGATGAAGCAACCGATGAATATATAAAGAATATGAAAGATCAATCAAAATCTTAAATAATTTCGTTATCGCCCGCACGCCGAAGCATGCAAAGGCGAGGAAAAAAACTTCAATAATTCCGCTGTCATAAATAAGGTGCAAAAAATGCACCTTATTTATTCATAGTCCACTGGAACTTCACCCGCGTTTGCACCGCGGTTAACATGTCATACGGGCATTGGTCAGTGTGCCGAGCAACATCTTCGAGTGGCAAGCCATTGCCCCACAATATAACCGGGTCGTTCACCTTAGCTTGCGGGCAAGGCCGCAAATCAATTGTGATCATATCCATGGAAACACGTCCGACAATTTGACAGCGCACGCCATTTACCAGCACAGGCGTGCCGTCGCGTGCGGTGCGCGGGTAGCCATCTCCGTAGCCCATGGCGATGACACCAATTGGCATGTCTTGCGGGCAAGCAAAGCGAGCGCCATAACCAAGTGATGATCCCTTGGGTGCCATGCGCACAGCCATAAGGCGAGTCTGCAAAGTCATGACCGGTTTTAAATTTAAATCCGCTGCAGATTGGTCGGCAAAAGGGCTGACGCCATAGAGCGCCAAACCGGGACGGACCACATCGTATTGGCTGGCTTCAAACGCAAAAATACCGGCCGAGTTACAAAAGCTTTTAGGGCCAGGAATATTTTGTATGAATGCATTAAAATTATTAATTTGCTGTTGATTGAGTGGATTTGCAACATCATCAGCGCACGCCAAATGGGACATGATACCAACTGGCTGTTTGATTTGTTTATTGGAACTCAACTGCGCATATGCAGCTTGAGCCTCATCGGGAGTAAACCCAAGCCGCCCCATGCCGGTGTCAATTTTAAGCCATGCAGTCAACGGTAGCGGAAGTGCGGACTTAGCGAGCCACGCAAGTTGTGTCGCTTCATGGAACACCACATGGAACCCCTCACACGCTGCTATCAAAAGCTCGTCCGGTTCAAAGACCCCTTCCATTAATGTGATGGCGCCTTTAACACCAGCCTTGCGCAAAGCGATTGCTTCATCCACCGAAGCAACACCCAAAGATTGCACATGCTTTTCCAAGCGCAATGCGGTTGACCGGAGGCCGTGCCCATAGGCATTGGCTTTGATCATCGCGATAACTTGCGCCTGCGGAGCACGCTTTTTGATAACACTAAGGTTGTGTAATAAGTTTTCAGTAGAAAGTACTGCCAGTGCAGCTCGGCTCATATGATATCCATAGCATTCAGATTAAAACTATTATTTTGATAGTAATTGTAGCACTACATACGCTACACTCAGTATAGATATAAGCGTAAAGACTAATTTAATTTTTACCAATAAAAACTACTCACCAAAACTGTAAAAAGGAGCAATAATGGAATTCAGTTTTTTAATAAAAGGTGTCCTACTAGGGTTTTCTATAGCAGCGCCGGTCGGCCCGATTGGCATACTCTGCATCCGGCGCACCCTCGCACAGGGGATGGCATTTGGCATTTTTTCCGGATTAGGAGCTGCAGTCGCTGACACTATTTATGGCCTCATGGCAGTATTTGGACTAACCGTCATTTCACAATTTTTGGTTGCACAGCGCTTTTTACTCGGACTTGTTGGCGGGATCTTTTTGAGTTATGTGGGCATCACCACATTTTTGGCAAAACCAACAACACAAATCCAAGAACCTGTTTCCGGTGGTGGGCTTGCCCGGGCATTTTCCACCACATTCTTTTTGACGCTGGCTAATCCGGTAACCATTATTGCCTTTATGGCGATTACCGCTGGTATGGGACTCACAATCACGAATGATTATAGTACTGCTATGCTTTTTGTACTGGGCGTTTTTTTAGGCTCAACCTTTTGGTGGTTAATTTTGAGTGGCTTTGTAGGATTTTTACGCGGGACCATTACCCCAAACATGATTATATGGATTAACAAAATTTCCGGACTGCTGATTATTGCTTTTGCGGTGGTCACGCTGGTAAGCCTGTACTAAGTCGCCTGGCATTTACTGATACAAAGATATAGCCAACCTCACTAGACCATACGCAACTTAAATCCGGGCACCCTGAACGTAACGAAGTGAAGTTGAAGGGCAAGTTCGATTTATTATAATGTCGACCCTTCAAGTTCTCCCTACGGGCTTCCTTCAGGGTGCCCGAATTAATTTATTTTTTTGTGCAGAGCTTACAGCGATTAGCTATATTAATCTAAAGGGGTTATTTACGCCTATTTTTTAATACCTTTAAATTTATTTCATCAGGATCTACCGGCGGCTTGCGCGGTATTGTTATAAGATGATGATAATGAAACTCAACAGGATTTTTCAACATTTGCGCAATTGGGTCCTGCTCGTTGTGCACAACAGTCACATTGTGTGTTGCATTGTGCATAATAAATTCATGAGTCCCTAATCTTTGACTGTTAGCCGAAAAAAGCAAAAGACCCATTGTAAGGTTTGCAACTACCACAGCATAAATACTACTAACTTTTGTCATAGTATCCCATCTTTCTTGGCATTTACGCTCCTTGTGCCTAAGCAATCTTGATTCAGCTTTTTGATCCTTATATTCTGCAAAACTTAATTGTGTAGTTTTTTTCCTAATGCCTCCTTGCCACATTGCCAAAACAGGCGCCGTAAAAAGCATTAACGTAAACACTAATAAAATTGATCGATTCATCTGCGTTCCTCGCCATTAAAATCATCTGACCTCTACCGCCGGCAGCTTTACATAATCTGGTACGCGATCAAGTAAGGCATACTTTGGTTTGCCCCGTATGTACCATCCGGTTTCTTCCTGTTCTTGTCTGCGAATCGTATGGTCATTCATAGAAGTACCAAGATTATAGGTATAAAGTATCTCTGCTATAAATTTAGAGCGATGGCCAGCCATTTCTAGCATGGGGAACATATAGGCAAAATCATGCGTTACGGTGAAAAATTTACCCGCATGCGCAAACTCTGGACCATACACAAGATCTTCTTTGCGTATTGCTTTAAAAAGCCACGCATAAAAAGTACGCAATGCTGTGGTTGACCAATCATGCGCACGGTATGAATGGTTGTCGATAACCTCTTTTGGCAACTCCTTATAAGGGCTGCGCGGACCAAATGGGAAAAATTGTAATTGACCATACGTCAGCCATATATCATTGCGCATGTAATGTTCATTGACGGTAGCAAGCACCTCTGAATGCGCAAACCAATCATCACCGTCAAGCGCTACAACAATAGCGCTGTCATCACAAGAATGCACTGCATGATACATATTCGCCATAGCACCTAACCGTTCCTTGTTTTTCACAATACGCACGCGATGGCCCAGGTTCAGTTCTTGTACATAGCGCTCTACAAGATCTCCGGTGCCATCAGGAGAGCAATCGTCAATATAGATAACGCGGAAGTTATCGTAACGTTGCCCAAGCACAGAATTAAGATTTTGCTTGTAAATCTGACTGTTATTATAAGAAGGTATTATAACCACCATAGCTTTGTGAGCGCTCTGTTGCACAGCTGATGATGCCGGTGCCATAAGATCTAAATAACTAACCAGCTGATCGATTTCATTCTTGTACTTATTGTAAGGGCGCGGTAAATGAGCATCTCTATAATACTGTTGCATAACATCTGTACTGCTATAACGCCAGTTTGCACGATCAACTCGTTTTTCAATAGCGTAATTTAATAAGGTGCACCTTGTTTTATTACTTTCCCAGTTTTCAACATAATAAGTTAATAATTGCTCATCAGTGGTCCAACCAAGGTTGAAAGAATGCCAATATTTAAGTATGGCAGGGATATCTTCTACCCTGTTAATATTGAACACTTGCTTAAAAGTTTTACCTTGTGCGGCAACGTAACACATAGGGAATTTGTCACACACCTTGCCATGATACACCACAAAATGATCTGCTGGAATGTTGGCAACGCTCTCAATGAAAAACGCTTTACTGCAAGGGATCATGTCAATGTCAGAAATAATACAGCCATCCTGTTCAAAATATGCAGGCAATAAAAGTCGTATAAGCTGAGCTTGCAAGGAAGTCGGCATTCCTGGAATCGGTTCGAACCTAATCACATCTCCCAAAGACTCATCTACCGTTACGCTTTTTTCCGCGATCAGCGCTAACGTTGGCCGTAGTCCCGTTATTTTATGCCATGCTTTGGCAGCGACAGGCCAAAGTTGTATATAGTCGGGATTCGCATCGGTAGCAAGAATGACCCGGTCAATTTTTAAGCAGTGCAAAGAAAGCGTTTGCATAAGAATGAACAGAGTAACAAAATAGCGACAATTAAATGGCAACAAAGTCTGACTCCCTTTTTCTAGATTGAATTTACAACCAAAAACTATCGAATTGCTCTATTAAGTCAACTGAATCGTCGCCTAGCGATTATCACACTTACTCATTATTTATAAAACATCGCAAGCAATTGTGATTGAATATAAGTGTCATTGACTAACCGCAAATCATCTCGGTTTTTGACCCGCACCTGAAAAATGCCTGCAGGAATCATATTTTTAAACCTATGCCATGTTTCAATATCAAAAAAATCTATCCGTTGATGTGGTATTAAAAGAACTCCTTGAGTGCTAAAAAAGCTGCCAATAACAACATCGTCATTTAATGACATACTCTTATTAACAAGTCCCTCTTTATTTTGCACAAGCATTTCTGCAGTATCAGAAGACATAAGAAAGCCACTGCCAGACCCAAAGCCTTCGCCAGGAAAAGCGCAATAAAAATTGGTTCTTTGACATGAACTTAAATATTCAAGTAATCGGGGAAAAATATAAAATGAAGACAAATTAGTTCTTAAAACATAATCAAACTCATTTTTAATGCGCGGCAAAAAAACTTCTAAGGAAAACACCGTTTTATTCAAAATACCCGGAATAAGGTTTTCTGGCGTTTTAGTCCACAAAACATCACCTTGAATTTCATAGTCCGTAGTTAAATCAGGATTGCCTCGAATAAAATATGCCTCCACATGATGTGTATCATAATGCATATAAGAACACCATATTTTTTGCAACTCTTTATATACCGGATAATCATCTGAGGCGATGATAAGAACAAGGATCTTGATATCATTCTGTGGCCGCTCAAATTTTTGCACTGCTTGCGTAGCCGCATCACTAGGATTGTCAAGGGCAGACAATGTGATACATAATATTCCTGACAAGAATAATAAAGAATATTTCTTCATGGCATGCTGCCCAACATTTTTTTGATTTAATTAATTTTGAGATTTTTGCACACCTCTACGCTAACAAATATCTTTACAAAAACAAAGAGCACATCTATACCTTGAGGTGAGAAGCCTGAAAAGAATTGAGTAGATCTTAGCTCCCGTAGAAAGAGCTCTGCCGTTTACTTGCAGAAAAAAGGAAAAAACATGTAACACAAAATTCATATAATGAAGTTTAAAAATTGCTTGGCCTTTAAGGCTTGCATTATCCATTACCTATTTAAAGGGAATTTAGATGTTATTTTTATTTATTATTTTAATACTTAGTTCGACAATCCATGCAGAAACTAAGGATCTTTATTTAGACCTTATGAAAAAATGTCTCATTAATTCAATATATCAAGATTCTAGTTACTACATGCATACCGTAAATAACTATCGGCAAGAAGATCGTAACCGTGGTCTTGATTGGCCGAGTGTTGCTCATACTATGATAGGACGTAACAGAATGAATAATTTACATTTTTGCCTTGAAGAGGTGTTGAAAAACAATATTCCTGGAGATTTAATTGAAACGGGTGTATGGCGAGGCGGAGCTACCATTTTTATGCGAGCAATGCTAAAAGTGTATGGAAATACCGAAAAAAAAGTTTGGGTTGCTGATTCCTTTGAGGGATTGCCCGAGCCAAAGCCATCAATTTATCCAGCAGATACAGGTGTGCAATTTCATACCTATAAGCAATTAGCTGTATCGCTAGAAGAAGTACGATCGAATTTTGAACGTTACGATTTACTCGACAATCAAGTTATATTTTTAAAAGGGTGGTTTTGTGATACCCTTCCTACAGCTCCTATAAAAAAACTCGCTCTCATGAGACTTGATGGTGACATGTACGAATCAACAATGGATGCGCTAGTAAATCTATATCCAAAGTTGTCAGTTGGCGGCTATGTTATTATCGATGACTATAGCATGGAATTTTGCAATAAAGCAGTACACGACTTTAGAAATAAATTTGGTATCACAGATCAATTATATATAGTAGACAACATAGCAGCCTTTTGGAAACGCACTAAATAGCAAACAGCATAACAATCAAGACTCATCGTTACTGTAACTTCAATCAACTAGGGCTTCTATTTTTTAATAGGCGCCCCTAGTTGGTTAAATTAAAAATAATATCCCAGCTCTTTACGGTTATTGGTGTTAAACGAAAAATAACACGAGTACGCTCATATAGAAATAAATCACCTTAATGAATAAAACCGAAACGAAATATGAAGTTCATAAATATTCTTGAAATCCTCACGAGCAGCTTGAACCTGTGCGCTCAACAGAACTACAGCCCACTTTATTTTTGCACGGGAGCAGACACGCAATACTTCCATTTCCTTACCAGCTAATTGGAAGTATTAATGAATCATCATCAATAATACCTACTATTAAAAAATCATGCTTTATACCTAACATGCCAGGAAAATATTTTGAATATATTGACGTTGACAAATAAAGAGGCTGGGATATCGTTTAGGCAGTAATGTCAGCATTCTTTAATGGTTCAGGAGGTCAACGATGAAATCTATTATTCTTACGTCAATATTAATTTTTGGATCTATTACAGCTTCCGCCAATGACATTCGGAAGAAAATTTTTACTGATATTTATGTAACCAATGCTTGGAATGATCCTGACACACGTTCCGGAACAGGATCAAGTATATTTAGTACAACAGCTATCAGAAAAAATCTGCCGAATCTTTTTAAACACCTCAACATAAAGATATTATTAGATGTCCCCTGTGGTGATTGTTACTGGATACGCACTATGGATTTAAGCGCTGTTAATCACTATATCGGTGCTGACATAGTTCCTGCCATGATTGATGCCAACAAAAAACAATATGGCGGCGCTACAAGAACATTTATATGTGGTGATGTTGTCAAAGATGTTTTTCCACAGGCTGATTTAATTCTTTGTCGGGACTGTCTTGTTCATTTATCCTACCAGGACGCACTGCAAGCAATTCAAAACTTCAAAAAGAGTGGCGCAAAATATCTGCTCGCTACTACATTTCCAAGACATGGAAACACCGATATTCAAACGGGTGGTTGGAGAGCTTTAAATCTAGAACAAGCCCCATTTTATTTCCCAGCTCCTATCGCCTTAATTAATGAAGAATGCTTAAAAGACGGCGGTTATTTTTCTGACAAAAGCTTAGGCTTATGGTGCCTGGATGATCTGCTAATTAATTTCCCCAACTAACAAAAACTCAATTACCCAAAGAGAGCCCTATGAAAAAGATGATACTTGCTCTTTTAATCATGACCATCAATTTGAATCTGAACGCTCAACAGAACTATAGCCCACTTTATTTTTGCACGGGGGCAGATACGCAATACTTCCATTGCCTCAAACAACTGATCGGCAGTATACATGCTACCAACTTTGAACATGCCGCTGAAATTGCGGTCTTTAACCTTGGCCTTACGCAGGAAGAAATTAATCTGCTCAACAGAATGCGCAAAGTAAAAGTCTATGCGATGGAAATGACCCATCCAGATCTGCTTACCCACTTCACCACAAAGTATGGACAGAAAAGAGGATTGTTTGCATGGAAGCCGGTGGCCATTAAACAAGCTCTTGATCTGTTTCCGTATGTGTTATGGCTTGATGCGGGGTGTCTGGTTATGAAACCGCTTGATAATTTATTCCAACATATCCAACAAAATGGCTACTTTGTTATAAGCGGTGGCCATAAAATTCGTACTTATACAACACGTACCATTGCTGAAAAATTTAATTTGTATCAAGAGGGCAACAACATTCTCGACATGGATCAACTGGAAGCTGGTCTACAAGGTATTTGCAAATCAAACAGAAACGCATATAACAACTACCTTTTACCGGTCTATGAAATGAGCAAACAGTTGCATACCTATTTTACCGATGACGGCTCAGCACCAGGAGGTTGGGGAATGGCTCGCCAAGACCAAACACTGTTTAGCATTGTCGCACGTCTGGCTGGTTTGGAAACACAAAGGGCTTATTGCGATCCTGCCCAAATTATTTTACCAATTAACGGAAACTCTGTGCCATTTTATATCAACACAAATTGGCCGCCAGCACCACCAGCCAATACTGATATTTTTGTACAAGCCTATGGGCGCATAAATACTGAACAGTATATTGTCTATAGATAACTATAAACCTCATGGCAAACGAAAAATGCGCTTTACCATGTCTATCGTTTCAAGTTTTTTTATTTGTTCTGGGTCAAACGCTTTACGCCGATCATATTCCGGAATCACGGCCCTACAAAGGCACTCTGCAAAATAGAGCGGTGAGCACAGCAATGCTTGGGTGCTTTCTAAATAGCGCGCAATGTTGTCTATATAGGTTTGGTATTCAGCTTCAGGCATATTTTTCAGAAAGTCATACATCTCTTGATTGGTTGCAAAACGTTCGCGTGCTATAAAGCAGTTTGCCGGAATATATTTTTCAATATTAGGAGCCCCCCAATAAACCGGAATACAACTTGCTAACAAGCAGTGATGTATTTTTTCAGTAATATAGCCTTGCATGTTTTTTGTGTTTTCATAACAAATACAGAACTTGTACTGTTGCAGCGCTCCCAACTTATCTTCAACTCTCCCTCTGTAGGTTTTATAATTTTCACCTACCTGCTGCCACCACTTTCTGCCATAGGTATCGAGGTCCTCGGGCGCATGCCGCTCAAAAAAATCAATGGTTTTAAACCGCTCAGAATAGAGCTCGCAAGGATGCGGCGAACAAAGATACCCTGCCACTATGCAGCAGAACTTTTTTTGCGCAAAGGGCACCGGAGGCAATCGTAGAGATAGATCACACGTATAGGTATATTTATGATATTTTTTATAATCAATGAGTGCATCATCCCAGGTAAGAATTTTGCCAAAGCCTGCTCGATAGTTTTCATCAAATTCATACGGACTTGCCGTCGGTGGTTCTGCAATGCAGGCTATCAATTTTTCTCGCGGGTAGCGTTGCTTAAAATTATCAGCCGCTTGCGGGAACCCAAAGAATATAACTGCATGCGTTTCATCACTGTCCACGTTCGGTATTAAAAATTCAACCACCTTATATCCCAACCGCTCGGCTGCTTGCGCAAATAAATCAATATTTGCGGGGGGAAACATTATTTGCGTATACTGACCCCGATATTCTTCAAGGCCCAAATAAATGGTTTTTTGCGTATGCTCAGCGTGAACACCGGCATGGCACAATAGTACGGTACCGTAAAGAATATAATTGTGAAATATCTTCATGATCTCATTTTTCCTTTTTTAAAATGTCGACCCTTCAAGTTCGCCCTAAGGGCTTCCTTCAGGGTGCCCGAATTAATTTATTTTTTTTGTGCAAAAATTATAGCGATTAGCTCTATAAACTTGCATCATAGTACCTCGTAATAAAAAAAAATGCATACTCAAAAATCCTTATTGCGCGGACTTTTGAGTATGCACTATGCAGAATTATTGTTAACGGTTTTCAGTTCAAGATCGCTTGTCCTTGTGCTCGAGCTCTCGCGCAGGCGCGTGCAGCGCCACGGATCCATTATTCTGTTGTATTACCGTCAAGCTATCCATGCACCACTGTACCGATTTCTGGAGCTCTCGCACCTCTTTAAGTAGTTCATCATTCTTGCGACCCACCGTAAAATATTGATACGTATAAACACCACCTCCACCCATTGTAGTGCCAGCGCAAAAAGTTGGCATATAGGTGCGCACAAACTGAGAAAACTTTGGCAACGCCTTTGGTGCCTGCTGCATCGCAGTAAGTTCCATAGCGCAGAGCGCCAATAGTAAATGATATCTGATCATGTCATTCCCCCTTTAATGAAAAAACATACATAACATTACTAATCAAAAAGCCTATTTTTGTTATTTAGGTAAATCCCTCTGTCCCATTACACTAGCGCCACCCGTCTGCTGATTAAGCTTGCTCGTAACAAAAGAAATATGGGTTGGAATTGCCAAATTGATCCCATTCTTGCGCAGCGTTGTCACAATGGCAAGCCGTATGTCGGCAGCAATGTCCCATTGATCCAGCGTATAATTTGAACTTAAAAAGCCACGTACCAAAAAGACAAAACCATACTCACCGAATTCTTCTAAACGAACAACAGGATTAGGGTTTTTAAGCACAAAGCTATTTTCATCAAGGACTTGCAGCAAAAGTTTTTTAACCAATGCTGGGTCTTCTTTATAAGGAATGATCACCATAATATCATTAATTGCGGTAAAACTGCGCGAGTAATTCCAGTTCATAAGTGGCTTGGTAATAATCATCGTGTTGGGCAGAATAATGGTCATACTATTTTTTTTGCGCAGCATCACGGAAAGTGGCGTAATTTTGCGCACAACACCGGCAATTTCTTCATCAATCTTAATATAATCACCAATCTTAACCGGACGGCGAACCAAGATAATAAAGTAGGCCACAAAGTCACCAATTGGTTCCTTGATGACCCAACCGATACTCACAATCAGTGCACCTATCAGCAGATAGACATACTCACCAAGACCGATCGATTCAAACCCAACAACTAACGACATCAACAAAATAAGGTAACGGGTAATACTCGCCACCGTGTTCTGTACCCCGGCATCAACAAGAAGTACATCAAATATTTTGGCAAAGACAAAGCGATTCACGATGAAAGCAACGGCTAAACCAACGAGCACAAAAAAAACAAGTTGCAGCACAGAAAATATAGAAATCTTGGCGGTTTCTTCCAGGAGCATTGGCGTTTTAAGCCAGGCAACAAAATCGGTCCAATTATTAATACCAGAAAGCACGGATGGCCAGCCCCAAATTTTTGCGCCCACAATGCTACCAAATGACATTGCTATCAAAAAGAGTGCGATGACCAGAACACTATAGGAAGTACGCGCATAGGCAAACCGTTCACGCGCTACATCTTTTTCTATCGTAAAAAATACATAGGAAAGTCCACGCCTGAATGATATGTAAAAAAGGATCACAAAGGCCAGCAACAGCGCCGTGTAAACCAGCTGAGAAAGTACGTACATCACGAGCGTGCCAAACCCAACAAACGGGTTACTCATGACAATAATGGTGATCGCAATCATAAGCACTAAATAATAGTACTGATCAACCATGCCACGTATTGTTTCCCAGACCCCTTCTTTGGGGGGAATAATGCTTAAAATCTGTTCTTTGGAAATTAAGAAAATCAGTGATATCTGAAAAATAATAAAGTTCACTGCCAACAAAATATTTGGCAACTCTGATTTAGTGTACCCACCGAGCATGAATGCATGGCGGAAAAATACGATGGCAATCGTTGCATAAGCTAACACTGTGCCCATAAAGATAAATCGTTTATGGTAATCCTTTTCCAAAAATAGGTACTCGCGCTCACTGTTCACCCGCACAAAATAAGTGATAAAGCGATTGGCAAGATATAAAAAATAAGGGATAGAAAGGAGATAAAATATAATATGCGGATACGGATCAGCGGTCGGATACAAATGCATCAAAAAGCATATCGCCAGCCAAACACACAAACCGGTGTAGTAGAGCGCTATAAATTCTAGGAGCATACCGAGTAGTGAACAGATCCAACCGAGACTTGGATACCGCCGTGCTATTTTAGGTAATGCGGCAATCGCACGTGGCAGCCCCCAGCGCACAAACAATGCAATGGCAATCAGCGCAAACAGTTTCAATAAAAACCACAGCACTGACATTGGCTTGTGGGCCACAGCACTGAGCATAGAAAGTGTACTGCTTGGTTCTACATTAAAAATATACCGGCGGACATCGCGCGCAAATTTATGTAAGTTTGGCACCACGCGAGCAATTCCGTCCCAGGTAATGGCGTAGCGGGATCGCTGCCAAATGGTGGTCTGTTCAAGTTCAGCCACAATCAGCTCTATTTGCTTATTTGTTTTAGTAAGCGCTGCAATAACGTCCGCGTAAGTATTATTAATTTTAATGAGCAGATCAACTTGATGAGCAACTTTTTCTTCTACACTGTTAAGCAGTTCTGAAAGGCGCGAGTAATCTTCCATATTATTTTTAAACAAGGAATTTTTCTGTTGCGCTAACTGCGTGCGCAGTTCCTTAATGGTCTCTGCTATTTTTTTCTCACTCGCAAGGCGTTGCAACATCGTATCGCGTCGCTCAGTGTTTAAAGAAAAGTTTGCTCGCGCTTCTGCTTTGAACGCGTCATACTTGCGCATCTGTGTACGCGTGTCTTCCTCTTCTACCAGCTTGCCTTTGATAATCTTATGGAACGTATCTTTCATGTCGATGGTGACTAACTCATAGCGGATCTTTTCATCTTCCAACGCTATTTGAGCTTCCAATAAATCTTTATGCGTCTTTAAAAGCTGGATAGAATCATTGATGGCTGCTACTTCCAAAAATGCCAAATAACCGTCCGCTGTTTGGAGCGGCTTGCGCTCCCATGCATCAAGATCAGCACCAAGCGGCACATGATACTTTTCAGCAGCAGCATGCAGTGCCTCTTCCTTTTCCGCTATTTTGCCAACAATTTCGTCTATTTCTTGGCGATATTCTTCCTTGATCGTAAATGCTTGCTGTTCCTTTTTTGCAAACTCTTCCTGCGCAAGAATCACTTCTTCTTCGCTTACTTGTATGGCCGGCTTTATCTGCGCACGCACATCTTTTAAAACGTCTAAATGGAGTTTTACCAAAAACATCTGGGTTTTAATAAGACCTTTTTTATGTTCTATTTCTTTAAGCCTCAAGCTGTCTTGCTCTTGCTTGTCGCTATAAAGCTGTTCTTGGAGTGCAAGCAGCTCGGTCTTTTGCTGAACACCTAAATCAAATGCTTTGCCAAACGCATCCGAGGACCCTATAGCTTCTTGCTCTTCTTTTCTTTTTTTATGTTCTTGTACCGTTGCTGCTGCAATGCGTTTGCGGCTTTTAAGTTCTATGTCTGCATTTTTTTCATGATCTGCAAGCTGTGCGAGCTCCTTTTCCTTGTCTGCAATAAGCTGATTGAGGTTTTGCAAATCATCAAAAGTATAGACAAGGCGCTGCTCTATCTTAAGGTCTTTGCGATAGCCTTTAAGTTGCGGATCTTTTAAATAATCTTTAAGAAGTTCTATGTTCTGATCAATACGGGAAATCAATTGAGCCCGCATCCGCTGCAAATCATTAAGAATGTGATAGCGATCATTAAGAAGGTATAATTTTTTATTCAAAAATTCATCATCAGGATGCTCTTTTACTTCTTGCCGCACATGAAGCAGGAGCGCTTTAACTTCCTGGATATGCGCTACCGTAGCATCAACAAACCTTTTTTCTGTTCCCGTGAGCTGCTTTTTTTCTTGCTCAAGCTCGGCAAGTCTACCTTTTTTTTCTTCAGCTGCGGTCAAAAATATTTTTGACGTTTCAGATGACGTTCCGGTTCCTAATAATTTTTTCCCTGCTTGTTCTATGGTACTCGTAATAGGATCAGCACTTAAACTGATGTTTACCAGCAGACCCAACACGCTACCGACTACTTTTTTTTTCATGCGCTTCTACCTTCATCTAAAAAATGAACTGTTTTAAATTGTTCGTTATACGGATGCGATGCCACACACAACTGTAACCATTCATCCATGTCAGTGTGGGCCTGCGCATCGAGCTCCTGTTCAAGCAAGGTGCTTGTTGGCAAAGCAGCCAACTGATAATAATAAGCGGTATGGAATCTTTTGTGTTCTGGGTAAACCCCGAACATCGCAAAGAGTTTCATCATAAATATTTTTTTTATTGATGGGCTTAACCGACTACTGTCGAGAGTATAGAGAAATTCCACCAACGCAAAAATGTCTGGGTTGCTGACACCAACCGGCATAAAAAAGTAACACATTTCTAGCACATGATGAAAAAAAAGAAGGTCCTGTTTGGCAAGCGCCAACGGCATTCCCACGTTTTCGATACCACGGATAAAACTGTTTTTGCCTTCAGTTATATAATAATGTATCAAAGCGCCCTGACAAATATTTTCCGTGTCAGGAATATATTCGATCATGCCAGCCTCTTTGTCGAGCACAGCAATTTTCCGTTTTTTAGGAAAAAAAGTTTTTAATACAATTCCAACACCAATTTTCACACCGTAACCTATTTATCTTTCGTAACTTTACATCAAAGAAAATACACTCTGCCCACCCAAAGCCTGTGCGCCTATGCACTGAAGCTTTAACGTAGGAGTTGTTCATGTCTTAGCGTAACGCGTACTCAACACTCTTTGCAAGTATAACTTAGCTAACTCTTGATTATGACAGTACAACCAAAATACGCTAGAAACAACAAGACCACATTATTAAGGAGACTTTTTATGAACTACACGCAAAAAATAGTGTATAGCATTATTTTTCTATTCAGCACAGCACACTGCTGCCTGTTCACCGCATCAAAAATTGCACCACAAAAAGAGACTTCTGCTTTTGGGCAAGTAAAAGCACCACAGGTTACCATTGTCATTATCATTGACCAATTCGCCTACGACTATCTCCCAAAACTTCGCCAATATTTTAAAGGCGGCCTCAAAAAATTATTAGATGAAGGTATTTTTTATGAAAACGCCTACCATCCCCACGCAATGCCAGCAACTGCAACGGGACATGCCGCATTTAACACGGGTGCTTATGCAAAAGACCATGGCATTATCCGCAATTCCTGGTACGACGAAGACGGCAACAAAGTAGAATGCAATACCGATTCAGCAGAAACTGCTGCAGTGTTTGCTCCAACCGGTTTTTATCCCTACGGCAGATCAGCTGAAGATATTATGGTTGATGGAATTTCTGATCAGTATTCACTCCAAACAGAACCTGATCATGCCAAAAACGTTATTACCTTATCACTCAAAGACCGCGCTGCAATTTGTATGGCTGGCAGACGAGGCAAGGCAATATGGTTTGATAACCAAAGCGGATTTTTTACCTCAAGCAAGGCATTTTTTACCGAGTTACCTGATTGGCTCAAAAATTTTAACACCACAAAAAAAATTAACCGCCTCAAAAGTGTTACCTGGAAAACAGTCTACCCAGAACATCACGCAGCTTATGCATTTAAAAACATCGCTAATTATAAGTACACTGACCGCAAAACGTTAATTGGTGAACGGATCCCAATCGACACGCACTATAAAAATAATGCCCATACCTACACCGGCAAAAATCCCTACGACCCGGTCGCCATTAACCCACTTGGCAATCAGATTGTACTCGACGCGGCACAAGCCTGCATTACTCACTACGTTAAAAAAAATAATGATGATACCTTACTGCTGTGGATAAGCCTCAGTAGTTTAGATTATGTTGGTCATAGATTTGGCCCCTACGAGCTAGAAGCAATCGACATGGTCTACCAGCTTGACCATCAGATAAAAAAATTCATGGATTGGGTTACCAAAAAAATGGCCCGCAGCGGTAAAAAGGGTGCAAACAATAATGTTCTTTTTGTTCTTTCTGCGGATCATGGGGTCGCACCAATTCCTGAAATTCTCCATGATGAAGGACTCGCAGCACGTAGACTTTCTATTACCGCATGGGAAAAAGAGCTGAGCGAAATCCTTAACCAACAACTTGGCTTGCCTAACTTGGTACGGGTCATCGACAACCCGGACCTTTATATCAATCAACAACTATTTGCAACGCTCGATGAACCTACCCAAAAAAAGGCGATCCACCTTATTAAAAATTTTCTGAGCAAACAACCGGGTGTAAAAATGGTCTGGACGTATGATGAACTCGCAAACTCATGCTTTGAACCAGGTGCTATGGAAAACTTTTTCAGGGATCAATTGTACCCCGGTAGAACTGGACAGATTATTATTCAAACGCAACCGAATAACCTGCTGACCACCTATACAAAAGGAACATCGCATGAAACTCCCTACAATCATGACACACATGTGCCGTTGGTGATCTACCAAAAGGGAAGATTTGAAAAGAAGGTCATTACAGAAAAAGTATGGGCTCTGCAACTTGCTAATACACTTGCGTATATTTTGGAAGTTCCAAAGCCCTCAGCGTCGACAGCAAAGATTTTGCCGAGTATTACGATATCAGGTGCAGACACATCTGCACCTGATAGTCAAACTCAAATGCCTAAGTCCGCATCCCTCGATACATCCTCCTACGGAGAACACTCTGAATGCACGGATTGGAGATATAGCTAGTCGCCCTCATTTCTGCACAAAAAAATAATAAGTTCGGGCACCCTGAAGAGCCCTCTTAGGGCGTACTTGAAGGGCTACGGCGCGCAGGCTAAAGGGCACGGCGGGACGATCGGCGGCGAACACGTGGCGGGCACAGTGGAATGCACGTGACTTTATGCCAATTCTGGGTTTACAATGCTTGTTGGGTTTGTTCATGCTATCAAAAATTGTTATAATCTTTGTTTCTTGCCCCTGGCATCAGGCGTCTTGCGCGAAAAAAGCGCCAACTCCCTAATCGATGCATCCCGAGTGTCCGCCGAAGCCTTAGCGTAGGAGGATGTAACGAGGGACTGACCGAACAGTGATGTGATGCATCCCGAGTGTCCGCCGTCGCAAGTCCCGAGTGATTCTGTCAAGAATCGTATCGAGGGGTCTAGCGAAGGAGGATAGCCTGCCCGCCGAAGCCTTGTGCGAAGGCTGGGTAACGAGGGACCGGCCGAACAGTATAACTATTCTTTAATTACAAACAACTGGTAAAAAACATGTTGACCTTTTATGTTTATATTCTTAAATGTAGCGATGGATCATACTACACGGGACATACCAATGATATGGAAAAGCGGCTAGCTGAACATCAGCTCGGTGTATTCGATAGCTACACAAGCCAGCGCCTTCCTGTTGATCTTGTTTTTGTGAAAACGTGTGGAACGCGTTATGAGGCTATAGATGCTGAATTTAAAATTAAGCGTTGGAACAGAAATAAGAAAACAGCATTAATTGAGAGCAATTGGGATAATTTAACCAATGCTGCTAAAAAAAAGTTTTAATCTTATTTAGCCGATCACTTCTAACAAAGCCCCATAAGAGCTTTGTACCAAATGGGGCTAAGGAAGCAACCATTAGTGGAAACTCGTTATAATTTGTTCCAGCTTATGTATAAAAGCTACGGCGGGCAGGCTACAAGAATTTCTACTGCGTATCCTGCTTTGCTGGCTATGGCAAATGCGCGCAAATCTAAAAGGCCGGTCCCTCGTTACAATTTTTTACAAGGTAAAAAACCACTCGGGATGCATCGATTGAGAGAATTTTCGCAAGTTTCTTTTTCTTACCGATGATCCCGAATGTTTTTAAATCCCTAGTACAGAAAAATAGCCTGCCCTTCGATACGCTATCGCTACTCCCAGCCGTCGCCAAGACTATGGCGGGCACGGCAGGAGTAAACCCGAGGTGTAGTAGGATATCGAGCTCCCCACCACTCCTAAGCACTAAATTTCGACAGGGACTTAGAATGACTCCGTCTGAGCAATATCTAACCACAAAGTTCCTTTCGGAACTTTGTTAGAAGGGACCTCTTAGATACCTAAGTCAGCAAAAAAGGCCTCCTGATTTGGCTCTCTGCCCAAAAAGGCAACGAGTAAATCATTAGGGTCTTTGCTACCACCCTTGCCGATAACGTCTTTGATATATTTGCGGCCAATTTCTGCATTCAAAAGGCCACCCTTTTTAATGTCATTGAACATATCAAGGGCAAACACCTGGGACCATAAGTAGGAATAGTAGCCTGCACCATAACCCATCAAATGGCCGAATGATGCAAACATATGGCCATTGGGAGCAAAAGCATAGTTGGCGATAATCTCATTATGCAAGCCCTGCATAACCCCATGCACATCTTTAACAGCGCCTGATTTGTAATAGGCTAAGGAAGCCTTAGCAAGATATGCCTGGCGCTGCACACGGTGGCCAGAATCAAAATGCTTTAACTTGAATATATTATTAATAATGTCGTCGGGCAATGGCTCGCCAGTTTTGTAATGACGCGAAACTTGCTTGAGTACATCAGCATCCCACAACCATTCTTCCAACATTTGGGATGGCAGTTCCACAAAATCTCGCTTAACACTCGTGCCAGAAAAACTAGCAATGTTAGTTCTACCCAAAAGCGCATGGAGCGCGTGCCCAAATTCATGGAAAAATGTTTGAACATCTGAACGGGTCAGCAGTGACGGCTTGATCTCCGTTGGCTTTGGAAAGTTTGCAATAACCAAGGCAAGTGCTGGTGGATGCGCATGCCCTTCATGGTGTACCGCCGGAATAATGCCCATTTCACACGCATGGCTGTATTTGTTGTCGCGCGGATGAAGGTCTAAAAGTAAATAGCCATGGAGTACTGATTGGTCTTGATTATACACTTGCACCAATTTAACCTCATCATGCCACAAATTGGAAATAGGTGCCTGTACAAAATCTATGCCTAAAAATTGGCGATAGATGTCCAAAAGCCCTTCAACCGTTTCTGCCATCGGAAAATATTCAGCGATCTTGCGCTCATCAATAGAATAGTTTTTCTTCTTATAGGTTGCTTTAGTGAATGCGCTATCCCATGGATTCATCTTGCCATCAGCATTAAGCGTCACTGAATCAGGTAGTAGTGCAACTAGCTGATCAAATTCCTGTTGCTCTTTTGCACTCACGCGCACAATAAGGTCGTCCAAAAATTGCTCTGCCCGTTCTGGCACGCCAACCATTTTGTCATCAAGATTCAGATGCGCAAAACTTGCAAAACCCAAAAGCTTTGCCAGCTCATCACGCTTTGCGATGATGGTTTTTAAAATTCCTTCATTGGCAGGATAAGCTCTATTATTAAATGCATGGTACAACTTCTTGCGTGTTTCTTGCACGGTGCAATTTTCCATAACATTAGAATTGGTTGGATAATCAACGCCCAATAAATACTCGCCCGCATCATTGCGCTTAAGCGTTGCTATAAAATCTTGCTCAAGCCCCTGCAAACCTTCCAACGGGACCGCAATAGTGCGGTTGTCGTCAGAGATGTTTTTGGAAAAATCTTGGGAAAGTTTCCCCAACTCTTTTTCAAGCTTGGCAATCTTGGTGCGCTGCTCGTCTGGCAAATCAAGACCACCACGCCTATAATCTTTCATGGTTTCGGTGAGATAATAGCGCTGTTCTTCAGTAAGGTCTTCGCGCTTTGCTACATCACCTTCCGCATACTCCTTAAATGCATTATAGAGCTTTTTATTATTGCTCACATTGTCGACCAAAAAATCTTGAATCTGCACTATCGCCTCTTGGGCTGCTGTGCGCAATGGTGCGTCAGGGCTCACCATCTTTAGAGCATGAGCGGCACCATAAACCAGCATTAAATCAGAAAGTGAAGTCACGTCATCAAGCGCTTGTGCCGTGTTAGCAAAAGTCCGCTGTTCAGCGGGAATGTCGATAATATTTTGCAGGTCCTTGCGCATCTGTGCGGTATACCGCGTAACTTGGTCTTTGAATTCTGCTGGTGTTTTTGGAAATAATCCTGAAATGTCTGCACTTGAATGTAAACGCGTTATCATACTTGTTTGTTCCCTGCCTTTAAATACACCACAAAATGTTATTCCCACTATTACAACGGTGAACGCCAATGCGCCCTTACAGGTACGTATCATCATTATCTCCTTAAATTACTACACCACAATTTAATTACTCTGTAAGAGTATAGCTCAAGACTACAGAAAGGGAAAAGGAGATAAAATATACCAGCACAATCGCGTAGATACAGAGGAATGTCGAGCTATAAAACTAAGGTTTGACATTGCTCAGCAAGGATTATAGTTTTGGTTTAATGTAATAAAAAAGTGCGAAGCAAATCGGTGAGGAGAAAATTAATGAAGCGTTTAAACAGTTCATTTTTATATGCTTTGGCATTATCGGCAGCTCTTAGCGTTGGGCTGCATATTTTTGCTGAAGTCCCGGCAGGGTCTAATACCACGGTAACAACAGTAGCCTTGCAACAGCCGCTGAATTCTGGCGACATAACGGGCGTTTATGCCAAGTTCGATGCAGGATTTAACATCACAGGTGGTACCGCACAATTTAATTCAATTTTTGAAGTTAATGGAAACATAGACCTTAGTACTTTTACGCTCCAACTTGACCGCGATTTAATTTTAAGCAACGCCGCAAGCATTACCTCAATGGGTAAAATTAATGCCCAGAACCACAATTTAGAGCTGTCAGCGACCTCCACAGCCTTACCGGCATCTGGAACTGACGCTAACTGCTACACCTGGGATTCTGTCAATCTGGTATTGAATGCTAACACGACCCTCAATACGTGCATCAACTTTACCGGCGTATCAAAAATTTCTGGCAATGGTTACACCTTGACCTTGGGAGACAATGGACAAATCAACATCGGCGTTGATTTACTGGACCTCCTAAGATCTCTCAATAACCAACAAGGCTCCAGTGATTCCGATCTAGACTACTATCCTTCGAGCAGTCCCAGCTTGCTGCTAGAAAACCTTACCATCAAAGGTCTTAATGGAACCAATATACATTGCATAGAAGACTCAAGTGTTTTAGCAGTCAAAAATATTGAATGGATACAGGATGGTGATTTTTTCTTCGACACCGGAGCTTTTGACGTTATGCTCGATTGGAAGCTTATCGGTAACGGATATAAATTTGCTTATCAAACAGTGCAAACAAGTTCCATAGAAGCTCATGGTAGAATGATCCTTGACCGTAGCTTTACTTTTAGTTACGACCCAGGAGGATCACAATTAAATCAACTCATGCAAAGCAGGCCACTCAATACTGGTCAGCAGATCAATGGCGCTGGCCCTAACTCGGGTCTTCGTAGCCTACTCCAATTTGTTGAAAATACGTCCCAACTTTGTTTGAATGGTGCAACGCTCCATGCTACCTCAACCGGCTTGCAGTTAACGAAGGGACAATTAGTTGTGGACATGAAATCATCACTTGCAGCTGAAGGTAATGATGAATCAACCGGGATAAGTTTTGGTGATGGTGCGAGTGGCTATAATAACTTGAATGTCTACATATTACCGGCCGCCACCCTGAGCATAACGCAAGGAATGGTTGTCTATGATGAGTCACTCATCTATGAGGACATATTACAGCAAGCAAACTAGATACTGCAACAATTGCAGTAAAACTAATATACCCGCAATCCCCCTTCCTGACAGAAAAAGGAAAGTCGGCTTAGATCTAAGCCGGCTTTCCTTTTTTAATTTGTATTGAATCTCTTCTGAAACTGGCATCAGAAAGTTATAAAAAAAGTTAATGTGTATTGGTTTGTATAAACTGAAAAATAAATATATCCGGGCACCCTGCCTGCCCTTCGTAGCTTTATGCGAAGTAGGGAACGTAACGAAGTGAAGTTGAAGGGTTTGTTCCGACTTATAAGGAATTGACCCTTCAAGTATGCTACGCTTCCTTCAGGGTGCCCGAATTAATTTATTTTTTTGTGCAGAGCTTACAGCGATTAGCTATATCTCATCAGAACGCACGAATAAGGGAGATTAACCGCCCAATGCCTTCAGCTCTTCCCGCAATGCAATCGCCTTTTCAAAATCAAGATTTTCAGCTGCTTCTTGCATCTTGGCTTGTAATTCTATAATGCGCACCTTCACATCAATTTCCAACTTCGATTCCTTCTTCGCCTTTTTACGTTCAGACGCCTGAGCGATAGCGATTTGAATGTTAGCAATGCTCTTGGTCACATCACGCGTTACGGTAACCGGAACAATCCCATGCTCAGTATTGTAGTTGCGCTGCAACGTACGGCGACGATCAGTTTCTTCTATCGCGGCCTGCATTGAGCCGGTGATGCGGTCAGCGAACAAAATAACTTTTGATTCAGTATTACGTGCCGCACGGCCAATAGTCTGAATAAGCGAGCGTTTGTCCCGCAAAAAACTTTCTATGTCAGCGTCCATAATTGCCACAAGCGCTACTTCAGGCAAATCGAGCCCTTCACGGAGCAAGTTAACTCCCACTAGGCAATCGAAAGTTCCAAGCCGCAGCTTTTGCAATAACTCAGTCCGTTGCGGTGTTTTTAAATCAGAATGCAAATAACAGACTTTGAGCTGCCGTTCTTCTAAATAGCGGGCTAACTCTTCTGCCAATTTTTTAGTGAGCACCGTCACGAGTGTGCGGTACCCTTTTTCAGTCGTCTTAGTTATTTGATCAATCAAATGGTCTATCTGCCCCGGACGTGGATGAATTTCTATCGCCGGATCAATAAGCCCCGTCGGACGGATAATTTGTTCAACAAGTTGTTGCGAATGAGTTACTTCATATTCGCTCGGCGTTGCAGAAACAAAAACAACATCTTTAAAAAAGCGTTCTATTTCTTCAAATTTAAGCGGGCGATTGTCATATGCTGAAGGGAGCCGGAACCCATAATCGATGAGCGCCTTTTTACGCGCTCGGTCACCGGCGTACATACCATGCAACTGAGGAATAGCAATGTGCGATTCATCGATGATCAGCAAAAAATCCTCATCAAAAAAGTCGAACAAACAATAAGGTGCTCGGTTGGTCGCCCTGCGGTCAAAGTGAGCCGAATAATTTTCCACGCCAGAACAGTAACCTGTTTCTCGCATCATTTCTAAATCGTGCCCAACCCGTGCCCTGAGGCGCTCGCGGTATAAAGGATTTTTGATTTGCGGTAACCAGTCATTCAGTTCTGCTTCTATGCTGGCAACTGCTGCATCACGTTTTTCATCGGTAGTTACAAAATGTTTTGCAGGGAAAACCAATGCATCTGCAAGGTCCCGCATAACTTGGTTGTTAAGTTTGCTCACCCACTGTAATGACTCAATAGTGTCACCGAACATTTCAATACGCAGTTTATCTTTTTGATAGGGCAAATTAATTTCTATAGTATTACCTTGCACCTGGAAAGTGCTCGAATCTTTGACCATGTCATTACGTTTATATTGAATAAAAATAAGTTGCTTGATCAATTCCGCTCTACTTATTTTCTGTCCCGTTTTCAGCGATAGCGCCAAATTTTTATAATCCGATGGGTTCCCCAATGAATAAATACAAGAAACTGAGGCGATCACAATAGTGTCTTTGCGGTTGACCAGCGATGCCGCTGATTCAACCCGGAGGCGATCAATTTCAGAATTAATTTTAGTTTCTTTGGGTATGTAAATATCTTGAGCCGGTAAATAGGATTCGGGCTGGTAGTAATCGTAATAACTCACAAAGTAACAAATTTTGTTTTCTGGAAAGAACAGGGAAAATTCCTCATATAGCTGTGCCGCTAAGGTTTTATTGGGCGCAAGAACTAAGACCGGCTTACTTTGGCTTGCAATAACATTGGCCATAGTAAAGGTCTTACCCGACCCGGTCACACCCAGGAGGGTAGAAATGCCTGGCCGCCCTTCTATTAATTGCTTAATAGCTTCAGGCTGACTACCAGAGGGGGGAAATGGTGATTTCAGTCGAAAAATTGGGTTCTTCATAGCTACTATTATACCAGAGCTTAAGAGCAATGAAAAAGGCCTCATCTTGCCTTATCCATATTTCCTTATTTTTCTTTCCTTATCTCTTTGGCACAGCCGAATATCATTTTTTTCTTCATTCATATCTCTTGGGCCTGCGCGGCCCGAGCGGTTGGGGAACTAAATCACGAGTTCCCCAACACCCCACGTGACCAAGGAGGACCTTGGAACCCTAAGATTACGCTTCAATGGCTGACGGCCACCAAGCCTTCATCGCTCGTCGCAAAAAAATACGCATGCTCGACGCAGGGCTCTGAGCCGCTATTTTTTTAGCCTCACGCGGCTTGATGGCGGAATATTCGCCTATTCGGCTCAAATCCCCAACGAAGCTAGGTCGGAATAATCTTTATTCTTGCCCCCGGCACGATATCAGCCTATCGGTGCACCGAAACATTTTTTAGCCATTTATGGCGTAAAAAAATGGTGAGTGTGTATCTGCAAAGTCGCCCAAGACCGCAGAAAATTTAGGCGGGTGGATTCTTATCCAGCAAGCCTAAAAATTTTCAAGTGTCGAGGAATAACGACGGAGCAGACTTGCCATATAGGCGTAAAGGGAGTTTAACAAGAGGTTCTCCTCTTGTTTGTGTTGGGGTTCAGGGGCCTTGCACAAGCAAGGTCCTTGACGCCGGGCCGCGCAGGCCCAAGATAAAAGAATGAAAGAAAAAGAAAATGTTCGAAAGGTCCACATAAACAAATCTTCTACAAAGCCCCTTTTATGCCCATTTATGGCAACCCATTGGCCGCAAGTCATAATAAAGTTATACTACTTATATGATCAGAAAATTTTTTGACTTTCTGATCATGAGATAAGGCTCTATCTTATACATTGAATTGTTATCAAAGGACGCTTTTTATGCTGCAATTTCCTCTTGGCATGAGTACCTTTGCCGACCTGCGCAATGATGGCTATGTGTATGTCGACAAAACTGAAAATATTCATAAGCTCATTACACAAGGCCGCCGCTATTTCCTTTCACGCCCTCGCCGGTTTGGTAAATCCCTTTTGGTCTCCACCCTTAAAGAAGTCTTAGTAAGCAACAAGCCACTCTTTAAAGATCTTTGGATTGAAAAAAGCAACTATCAATGGCCAAAACACGGCGTTATTCTCCTTAATTTTTCAGCTATAGGGGTTACCAATGCAGCCACCCTACACAGAGGATTGTGCAAACTTCTTCAAGAAATTGCCGATGATTACAAACTTGAACTTACTCTCGATACCCAAAGCTCTGAAGATGCCTTGCGATCATTAGTCCGTGCTCTGCATGCAAAATTTGATCGTGTAGCAATTCTTGTTGACGAATACGATAGCCCCATATTAAAGCATTTAGAAAATACCCCACAAGCCAAAGAAATTTGTGACGCGATTCGTAGTTTTTTTACTGCGGTAAAAGGTCTGGATGAATATATCAAGTTCACGTTTATAACCGGCGTAAGTTCCTTTGCTAAGGCCGGCATATTTTCGGGCCTCAATAATTTAGAAATTATAACCTTACGTCCAGAATGGGCTACCATATGTGGCTATACCGACCCTGAGATAGATCAGTACTTTGCTCCGCATATACAGGCATGGGCAGAAAAAGAAAATATTCCGTACGATGATATGCGCATGAAAATTAGGCAATGGTATAATGGCTACCATTTTGGTGCTAATTCCAGCTCAGTCTACAATCCCTTTTCTCTTATGAGCTCCCTCAAAGCGCAAGATTTTGAAAATTTTTGGCTCGCAACAGGCACCCCCTCTTTCTTAATAAAAGAACTGGAAAAGAACTATCGTACGCCAGAGATCCAAATGCTTAATTTAGACTCCCTGGAAACAACTGCTGATATTCTTGGTACTTTTGAAGTTGGAAAAACACCACTTGCTGCCTTGATGTTCCAAACTGGTTACTTAACCATCACAGGCTTTGTAAAAGAGGATAAAATATATAAGCTCGGCTACCCCAATTATGAAGTGCGCACAACTTCTCAAAAGTATCTATTAGGTGTCTACGCATCACTAGAATTTGATGAAACCAATAAATTTGCATTGGATCTTGTCAGGGCTCTCAAACAAAAAAATATCCCCGAAGTAGTCTCATTAATCAAATCTATGATTACTCGCGTCCCCTATCCGTTACATATGAAAGAAGAAAAGTTTTATCACGGACTACTCCAGGTTCTTTTTGGCGCTGCGGGCTTAAAAGCATACTCAGAGCATATGACCAGTCATGCGCGTATAGATATGGTCATCGAATTACCGGCAGTCAATTACCTACTCGAAGTAAAATTCAATGAGTCTGCTGAAAAAGCGCTGGAACAAATAGAAGATCGCAAGTATTACGAGGCTCTCAAATACCAGAACAAACCGATCATCTTGCTTGGCTTGGCATTCCACCGCCAACCCAAAGAGTTTGATATTACGTATGCTTTTAGGGAGCTCCTTAAGTAACCATCGTTTTACTTATAAACTCTTTTTCATTTTTCTTTTCTTATCTCTTTGGCACAACCGAATATCTTTTTTTTCTCTCTATATTTCACCTTGGCCCTGCGCCCTACTA
>Ga0206948_1024_pt1 | contig 48651 bp, 39 predicted proteins | sample Alteio_BWOrgHeat_FD_153236 | JGI IMG/M metagenome (GOLD analysis project Ga0206948, IMG submission 153236) | Enriched cells from forest soil in Barre Woods Harvard Forest LTER site, Petersham, Massachusetts, United States -... | ecosystem: Environmental > Terrestrial > Soil > Temperate forest > O... | reverse complement strand
AAAGTAGCTGAAGAAAAAACAGTTCAGCAAACTGACGTAGTTAAAATAGAAAATGTAGCAAATCAAAAACAGCAACATGTAGTTCGGCCAGCCAAGCGAGTGCGTTTGCATGAGCCTGAACTTATTACACAACAAGAATTTGCCGAACAAAAAGAGTTTACACAACCTCAAAGTGCTCAAGCGTATCACATCGCAAAGGCACGCAGTCGAATCGCCAAAGATCAGGAACGTTTGGAAGCTGAACAGTATGACAAGGCGCAAGCCACCAACGGACTGTTAATCTTTTTAGATGACAGTGAACATGATATTGGTGCCATCACCACAAATTTTTGTGCTGCATTTACCAAGCAAGCGGGGCCGATTATTGTTTCCGCGTCAGTGATTGCGAATCTGCGTGACGCTCAAAAATCAAGCGAACATCCGCATCAACTGAACAAGCGCTATGAGCAATTGCTCTATAAAGGGTTTGCGGCGCAGACAGTACAAGAAAAACAAGAATATAAAAATATTATTGCATCAGCGCTTGATGTTGACGGTACTACTGCTCAAAATTGGGTAATTAAAGAGATCAATCCTTCGCTCTATTTGTTATTACCCAACATCTATTTGATTCAAAAGGGACTGAGCAAAGATCAGATTGAGTTTATACCTGGCGATAGTATTCAAAAAGCTGAGCAGGCATTAGGGCTCAAAGTTAATCATATGCGCACGGTACTTGCTGCTGATATGGTAAGGCCTCAGTCTGTCGTTCATTTTGCCGATTATTTTGTAGCAGCGCTCGATGATATTTTTGTGAATCGTCGTTATTATGCGCAACAAAAATTGCCAGTACCGGCTTGGTCACTGTATATCAATGGTCATGGTGTTACCAATTCTTCAATTGCGCATCTTACCGTTGATCAGTTTAAAGATTTTTTGTCCTTTGCTGAAAACAATTTAAAGACACGGTTGTTGGTGTGTGCTTCCTGTTATGCGGGAGGTATTAACGCTGATCTGCTTTATAAAGATGCTCAAAAAGGAATTAGGACCTATCCGTTTACTATTATTACGTTAGCGCTCACGGATGTTTTAGCTGACAGTACGACGACATTGTATACAGAAGTTAAAGATGAAAAACTTACTCTTGTTCCTAAGCATGATTTTAATATTTTTATGCAAGAAATTATGCGACCGGATGCAATTAACTATCAGCATGCGATACAATCAATTTTTACCATAACCAAACGGTCGACAGTAACAGGATCGCCGCAAATTAAATATCCACAGTTACCTTGGTCATCTATGCTCGACACGACAAACATCGTGATAATCGGTTCAATTCTTGCAAGAACGCGTACCACTCCTTTGAGCATTGCGCATCATTTTGCACGACAAGGTGTGCTCGCAAATCCGTGTGCTATTGTAACGCATGCGCAGAGTGTGCCGTTCGAACTTATTGTCAACACTCAGGCTTACTATGAAGGTGAACAAATTCATGCAGCGCCAAAACTGGTTTCTATGGTTAACGGCAATGTTGCGCATCGATTCAGCAAGATGAGTTCAACCGTTAATACGGTAGATGCTCTTTTGGATAGTTTTATTATGCAAAATTTAGCATCGCATAAAATTTTTATTATTGACCGTGTTGAGGCACCACTTTCTGTGGACTTGAGCCGGTTGCTTGGCGTTGAAAGGGGAGTGCTGACTGATGTGGTGATTGATCTTTCTCATAATCAGTACCGTAAATATTTCTCTTTCAAGGGTAACTTGTATAGGGCAGTTATGGATGGATCGTTTCAACTGGTTACCGATGATGCAACAAAAAATAATTATGCGTCATTAAGACGGTGTGATAAGCAAGGCACTGGTGGCGCAATAACTTCAGAGTATGCCTCTGGCTTGCGCGCTCAGGTGCGCAAAATTTTTGCGCAATCCATGACGCCGCGTGAGGTGGGTAAAAATCTTAAAGATCTCATTGACGCACTGCCTAATAATGTAGCACTGCGTACACCAAAAATTACTTTTAAATCTGACCACGCTGCAGCGTTTAACGCTCTTCAAGAATTAGTGAAATATCAACCGATTAATGCGCGCAAAATTATATGGTTTGGGGATGTTGAGCTGTGCGATGAACACAATGAGGTGAGTATCTATCTTAAAGATCTTATTGTTGATGTTGCGCAAACCGGTATTCGAATTTTTTATAAAGATTCCGCAGGGCAGGCATCGTCTGTGCTGCGCATGGGTTCTTCATCAGTAGTGCACAGTCAGCTGAGCAAAGATTATGTGCCGGATTATAAAATGGTTTTTAATTATTTTGATAAAAATAAAATACTCGATTGCAATGGAGGGAATGTCTTATGAAACGTACAGCACCTTTAATAGTGAAAGCGCTCCTGATTGGTGGGCTTTTTGCGAATACGCAGCCTATGCAGGCCGGTTGGTTTTCGTCATTGAGTAATAATTTTTCCGTAGGGAAAATGAGTACTGCGGTTATGAATAAGGCATGCGCTTGTTGGCAGTCATTTAAAAAATCGGATACCGCTCAAGCTGGTTTTGCAGTGGTAGCAGCAGCAGGATGTTATATTGCCTGGAAAGCTTATCGTGTCTATACACAGCGTAATGCTGAAAGAGAGCGTGTTGTGCAGCAAACACGAGTAGCGGCTGCTGAGCATGCTCTTGTTAGACAACATGAACAACGACGTCTTGAGCAGGTAATTCTCGAGCGCATACGTCTTGAGCGAGCAACGCGTGAGCGTGGTCGACAATCTGCTTTGAATCAACCCATAGCGGGTCCCGGACTTATTTTCCAAGAACGGTATCGGCAGCGTATTAAAGAGGTAGTTGAACTGATGGGCGTGGCAGACCGGTTGTTGCAAGAATTTAAAGTCTTTCGTTTTCCAGATTTTCCTACCGCAAACTTTAAGGTAGTTTTGATGCGAGAGCTTGACCATGTACTTACTGACTTGCGTAAAGCTTTTACTGATATGTCCGTTTTGACGCGCAGAACGGATCGTAATTTTGCTGCTGACGTACATAATAGTTATATAGCAAATATGATCGACGTTGGCGCTCATCCACGTGATGCGTATCAGCTTCTTGGGTTAAGTCCACGTACGCATGCTCACGTACCATGGACTGATATTAAGCAACGCATTCAGGGCGAAATTGAAGAGCTTAACGATTTAGAAGAGCTTAAAAATGAATCCCATGAAGAACGGAAAAGATTATTACGGCAGCTGATGTTCTTTTTTAGTAATTTTTATTCCTTTGAAGAATATAGAGCCTATTTGGATGGTGAACCTGGTTTGAATAAACTGCGCATTACTGACCGAGGCACAATTAATGAGTTGAGATACATAGTGCGCGATTTGCCGCATCTTATTTTTGATCTTGACAGCACTCAATGCACGCTTGTTGGCGGTTTGTAAGAGAAAGATTGGAGGTTTTTTATTATGAAACAATATTTTAAGTATTTTTTTAGATCATTGTTGTTTGTTGGTCTTTTGACTAGCACCTTACCCGCTCAGGCTGGTTCGTTGAGTGCGCTGAATTTTACACGGACAAGAGTGGACACTGCAATGGTCAGCAGGGTGCAAGCATGTTGGCACTTGCTTAAAAAATCCAAGGTAGCCAAGGTTGGTGCTGCACTTGCCATGGTGGCGGCAGTCCATTGCGTGTGGAAGACGTATTGTACTTGGCGCAGGGACCAGAATGCTCGCCTTGAAGAACAGCAAAGGCGCCTACTGCACGAACAACAAGTTCGTGAGCGTGAACAAAATCGTCGAGCACAAGAACAACGAGTACTTGAACAAACACGTCTTGAGCAAGAATGCAACGTGCGTGCGCAACATCAGCAAGCGCAAGAACGTGAGCACTTAGAAATGCAAAGGCAGATTCAAAGGTATCAGCGTTTGGCGCAACAGCATCCAGCGCAAAACCAAGTGGATCAAAAATTATTAGAGTATCGGCCAGAAGTAACACCGCAACAACTTTTGCAGGATTATTACGCAGCGCCGGAATTGCATATACCAGCTCACGTTGAAAAAGTTGAAGAACAAAAACTTTTAGAATATCGACCTGAATGTGCACCGCAACAATTATTGCAGATTGATTGTGCAGCACCGAAACCAGTGCGCGTATCACACAGTGTTAAAAAAAATGTTGAGCAAAAGCTGTTACAATATCGGCCAGAAGCATCGCCACGCCAATTGTTGCAGGATTATCACACGGCGCCGGAATTAATGCGCATACCAGCTCGTGTTGAAAAAGTTGAAGAACAAAAACTTTTAGAGTATCGACCTGAACTTGCACCGCAACAACCACCACAGATTGATCGCGCAGTACCGAAACCAGAGCGCGTACCACGCAGCGTTAAAAAAGTTGCTGAGCAAAAGCTGTTACAATATCGACCAGAAGTATCACCACGACAATTGCTGCAAGATTATTATACAGCGCCGGAACCAGTGCGCATAGCATGGCCTGTTGAAAGAGTTGCTGAACAAAAGTTGTTAGAATATCGGCCAGAGCAGGTAAATGCTGAAGCAGCGCAAGAAGAAAAGGATGTTGAGGAATATGATTTTACTCCCGAAGAGCGGCACGTGCGATTTATCCAAGAGACTGATGCTCTTGTATACAAAAAATTACCTGAGCTTGAGTGCATGACGCGACTTGCGTGTACTATGGAAAGCTGGCGAAAAATTGCTGCGCAACTGCTGCGTGAGCATCGGCAAGTATTGGGCAGATTGTCACCGAAGTCTGCAGCGGCAAAAAGAATAAAAATAGAAGAGATTAAAGAACGGGTTGCTCAACTGGAAAAACTTGATGCTGCAGGGCCATGGACTAGGGGCAAGGTATTGGTTGAATCATTAACGCGCAATGAAGATGAGATTATACACGTAATTGCTAGCATGCGTGCGCGCAATAACAGCGATGAAAATATAAAAGATATGTGTAACCTAACCTGGTATTTTTATGTGTTGGCTGCACAAAAAGGACAGGCGTTTACCAAGGGCACTTTCTTTGTTCAAGACAGGTTTAATGGGATTTTTAATTATGTGCAAGCAATGCCACAAACATACACGCGTATTTCCAGCCACATAAAAACCATTAGACGCACTGAGTATGGCATTGATATCCCGCTTGAAAAACGGGATGATGATGCATATCTTTTGCCTAACAATAATTATACCATTCTCTTTTCTTCACTGCGCAACGGTTATACGTTTATAAAACCTGAACAATATGGTATGAATTTGCCAGTGGACAAAGCATATCATACGGTCCATTATGGTGCGTCCTTGTATCGCAAGTTCTATGGTGGCGATGAAGGTCAAGGTTTGCGCAAAGAACATACGCCAGAAAGTGTGACCAGAGCCTTCAATGCTTTTGTGCAGGCCGTGTGGTTGGCGAGTAGAGGTAAGTATGACACTGACATTAATAATTTATTAACAAAAAAGTGTCGGTGGATACCCGGGTGGGTAACTTGGTGGGTAACGCCGGGTGTAACACTTGGGTGTATTAAAAATATCTGCACAGAAATTCTTGATTTGCTTTCTTTGATGCCAGATGAGCGGGCAAAAAATCAAGATCTGATGAATGCATACAATGCGGTGGTTGGTTTGATAGATACGTATGACCATTCCGGCATTCGTTATGGCAATGAAGTGATACTTGATACTCATGAATTGCGCGGCGAGGTTGGCCTTATTTTAACTAAGTAATTTAAAAATTTTTATACCTCCATTAAACTAAGAACCGATTGTGAATTAACCTTCACAGTCGGTTCTTGGTTTTTTTATGATTAGATTTTTTCAATTGTTTTGAGCGTATCAATGCCGCATGCAGTAATCTGTTCATGCATAGGGAAACTTAATTTACCCGGAAAAATTACATATAAATGATCTAATTTCAGATCTTCAATGGCTATGTTCATAGATTTTGTAATCTTGGGGCTATCGCTATATTTAAATTCAAAACCTAATCGCTTTCCATTTTTGAATGCAAACAAATCAAGTTCGGCCTCATTGTGGGTTGCCCAGTAATAACAATCGTCAGATTTTATTTGCAAGCAATTAATAACTTCTTCTAAGGCGAAGCCTTCCCAGAGGGCTCCAATTTTAGGGGTTTTAGCCAACTCGGCAACAGAACGAATGGAAGACAATGTATTAAAAATCCCACTGTCTCTAAAATAAATTTTAGGTGTTTTTATTTGTCGCTTTTTTATATTTTCAAACCAAGGTTGCAAAACGCGGATCATAAAAGTTCCGGCAAGTATGTCGCGATATCTTGTTATTGTTTTGTCGGAAAGCATTAAAGCAGTAGCTATTTCGCTGGCATTGAAAGTTTGCCCATGGTAAAAGCAGAGCATCATCCAAAATCTATGCATGACTCTTGGAGGAACATCAAACCCAAAAGAGGGCAGGTCTCTTTCTAAAAATGTATTGATATATCCTTCGCGCCATAAAAAACTGTCCTCTTCAGATTCTGCCAAATAAGATCTTGGAAAACCACCACGGATTAAGAGTTTATCAGAATCGTTTACCTCAAAATATCTCTTTCTTTTATTGATTGAATTCCGAAATTTCATTGTATTATAGGCTGTTCTTCCGAAATTACTTGGAAGGGTAATCTGCCGTCAAGAGTTCTGTCGCCTGTTTTTTGGTTTTTACGCTCAAGCGGGTAGGGGGTTTTAGGTTCCAACACGGGGCCTCCAGATAAAATCACATAAAATCGAGCCTGTCTAGCCTCCATTATGAAGCTAAATTCATACTGAAACTATACAAACATTAAAAAACCATTGATTTCCATTGTCCAAATTGTTTACTCTGGCAATAAGGATATATGTCTGGCCGTATATGGCAGGCGTGGGGATGTAGAAAATAGGCGTAAAAATGAAGGTTTTAAATCAAAATGGGGGCATTAATGAAGAAGTTATTTACCAGTTTAATGGTGGCCATAATTGGCCTGAGCGGCAATCCAATGGCGTATGGCGCGCAGGCGTCTGCCACCCAAGGAGCGCCTTCTGTGGCGCAGGGTTCCAATCGCGTGTATGCGTCGGTAAAAGGATATTTGCCTGACTGGTTAAGTGGCAGGGAACTAACAGCACAAGAAAAGAAGCGAATGGTCGTTGAGGCAGCGACTGCTCTGCTTAAACGGGTTAGGAGTGAAGGCGCTGCATCGCATCCGGGGGAGGTCATGCCAGAAGCGCAGGTAGGGAAAAAATTATCAAAGTATCTTTTTAAAGCGGTTGGGGAAGGTAATCTTGCCGATGTAGAGACCTTGCTCGTTGCTGGGGTTGATGTTAATGGGCTCAATTCGCTTGGTAGCACTGTGCTTATGGTAGCGGTAGAGGTAGGGAGCAAGAAGCTAGTGGAAGTTTTATTGGCTGCCGGTGCAGAGGTTAATGCACAAAATAATACAGGGTTGGCAGCGCTTATGTTGGCAGCGGTGAAAGGGCATGGAGAAATTGTCCAAGTGTTATTGGCTGGCCAGGCAAAGGTCAATGCGCACAATAAGCAAGGTTGGACAGCGCTTATGTTTGCAGCTGAAAAAGGATATGAGGAAATTGTTCAACTTTTACTGGCGGCAAAAGCTGATTTTGATGCGCACAACGGAGCTGGCTGGACCGCGCTTATGCTGGCGGTAGATAATGGTCATCTGGGAACTGTTCAACTGTTGTTGGCTGCCAAAGCAGATGTTAATACGAAAACTGATGGTGGTTGGACGGCGCTTATGCTAGCAGCAAAGGCAGGTTATGTAGAAGTTGTCCGTGCATTATTGGTTGTTGATCCAGACGTTTATGCCAAAACTAATGAGGACACTGTGCTTTATGTTTTTAAAATCGGCGGCCAGACAGCGCTTGATATTGCGCGGCAATATAATAGGGTTGAAGTTGTGAAGATCCTTGAGGATTATATCTACAGCCATGAGGGATGGACACCGCTTATGGTAGCAGTGGAGAGAGGGGAAAAAGAGGCTGTAGAGGGCCTGTTGGCGGCTAAGGCTGATGTTGATGCGAAAAATGATAAAAACTGGACCGCCCTTATGCTGGCAGCAGAAAAAGGTAACGGGGAAATTGTTCAACTTTTATTAGCGGCCGAGCCAGATGTTGACGCGCAATATGAGGGTGGTAGGACTGCCCTTATGTTGGCTGTAGAAAAAGGTCATGAAGAAATTGTTCAACTTTTGTTGACTGCCAAGGCGGATGCCAAAAAGAAAGCCCGCGGGGATTGGACGGCGCTGATGCTAGCGCTGGAAAAAGGGCATGTAAAGCTTGTCCCATTGTTACTGGCTGCCCAAGCAGATATTGATGCGCGCAATGAAGATGGCTGGACTGCGCTTATGATGGCGGTACAGAAAGGCCAGGCAGAAGTTGTCCAACTTTTATTGGATGCCAAGGCAAATGTTAATGCGCAAAATAGTGGAGGCTGGACAGCGCTTATGATGGCAGCGGAAAAAGGTCATGTAGAAATTGTCCGCGCCTTACTGGCTGTTGATCCAAATGTTGATGCGCGTACTCATGAGGGGAGAGTGCTTTTCTTTGTGAAAACTGGCGGCCATACAGCACTTGATATTGCGCGGCAAAATAATAGGCCTGAAGTTGTGAAGCTCCTTGAGGAATATATCTATAGCCATGGTGGCGCTGAGCGGCAGGCGCAGGCAGAGGCTCAAGCAAAAGCAGAGGCTGAATGGGCTAAGCGGGAGCGAGCGGAGGAAAAAGCACGGCCCAAGAAGGAGGAGGAGCCTGAATCATGGTGGAGCTATTTTGAGTCGTGGGCTAAAAATCAAGCCGGGGCAGGAGCTCAACAAGAAGAGGAGTTTAAATCGGGGGCGGCACGACGCAGCGATGTTGAAAATCCGTATGAAGTGCTCGGTCTTGATGAAGGGGCATCTATGCAAGAGATTAAAAAAGCTTTCCGTGCATTAGCGCTCAAATATCATCCCGATCGTAATCCGGACAACAAAGAAGCCGCAGAGGCTCAGTTTAAAAAAGTGGTAAAAGCATACGCCGCGCTCGGTGGTACCAAATAAATTATAGGCAATATTATGATTAACAAATATAAATTGTCCCTTCTAATGTAAGAACTTATTTAGAAGGGACAATTTATTATTATTGGGTCGCGTCCCTCGTTACAATTTTTCGCCCTTCGATACCCAGCCGTCGCTAAAGCTATCCAGCCTACGCACAAGGCTTCGGCGGACACGGTGGCGGGCAGGCTGCTATCGCCCGGTCATCCTGAACGCAGTTGAAGGACTCAGGACTTCAAAATCACTCCCTACTACGCCTTCAGGCTTCGAAGGGCACGGCGGGATGCATCAATTAATATTGATTCGCGATAAACTTTTTTTCTTCCGATGCATCCCGAGTGTTTTCCAAGCCTTAGCGCAGGAAAATTTATCGAGGGACCACCTTTTAAACTTGTGTGCAAATTACTGAAGCTTGCGCCAACAACCAAAAATCAAATCCCCATAAAAACCTATGATAGCTACTCGGTGCGTCGAGCCGTTAGGCGAGTGCGCATCAGCTGAGCCGCGGGAGGCCAAAAAAAGAGCGGTCTCGAAACTTTGTGTAGAGCATGCGTATTTTTTTGAGACGAGCGATGAAGGCGATGCTGACGTAGCCATAGGAGCGTCAGAGGGGGCTTGGGGAAGCTTCCCCAAGTCACGAGGGGTGTTGGGGAGTTCGTGATTAAACTCCCCAACTGCTCGCGCCGCACAGGCGCATAATTATAAAAAGTTATATAAGGAATTATTTTTTAAACATTAAACCTAACGTTTACAAGATCACCATCTTGCATTATGTACTCTTGGCCCTCTCGCCGCATTTTGCCAGCCTCTTTAATTTTTGCTTCAGAGCCGAGAGCAAAAAGATCTGCGCAGTTAAAAATTTCTGCGCAAATGAACCCGCGTTCCAAGTCGGAGTGAATCTCGCCAGCTGCTTGACGCGCTGTGGTTCCTTTGCGAATTGGCCATGCGTGTACCTCTTTTGGTCCGCAGGTAAAGAAGGTGATCATGCCCAAATGGTCATAAGTTTTGCGGATGATAACATCCAAACTTTTTTCTTTGATGCCGAGCATGTTCATCATTTCTTGCATGTCTTCATCATTAAGTTGAGAAAGCTCTGATGCAATGCGTGCGCAAATCGGCACTACGCGGTCAGCGCCGAAACGTGTTACCAATGCTTGGTAATGCTTGTTGTTTTTGTACGCATCATTTTCAATTTCTTGTTCACTGATGTTAGCGATGATCAAAAAGTTTTTGGTTGCAATGAGCGGTACTGTTTGTACGGGCGATGCTGCAATGAGTGCTTGTGCCTCTTTGGTTTTTTCATGATCGAGCGCTGCGTGGAGTTCTTGTAATAATTTGAGCTCGGCTTGGAACTCTTTGAGCTTAGCTGGTTGGCCCTGATTCTTTTTGATTTCCATTTCCACTTTTGGAATCCGCTTGGTGATTGAATCCAGATCTTTGAGAATCAATTCTGAAACGATAATTTCATAATCAGTAATCGGGTCAACTTCCTCAATTCGGGTGATGTCGGGGTCTTCAAAGCAACGCAGTACGTGTAAGATAAGGTCAACTTCCCGGATGTGGCTTAAAAATTGGTTACCCAGGCCTTCGCCTGATGCAGCACCTTTTACCAGGCCGGCAATGTCAACAAACGTAACGGTGGACGGGATTTTTTTTTGAGAGCCGTAAATTTTTGCCAGTTTTTCCATTCGGTCATCAGGGACTTCAGTGATGGCAACGTGCGGGTCGATGGTGCAAAAAGGATAGTTTTCTGCCGGTATGCTTGATTTTGTCAGCGCATTAAAAAGAGTCGATTTGCCAACGTTTGGTAGTCCGACCAGGCCTGCTTGAATTCCCATGGGCTGTTTTCCTAGGTTAAAAATTATTTACTCTTGTTTTTTGAAAGATAGTGATGCTTTGTAGAGCTTTAGTATAGCTAAAATTTGCATGTTTTATAAATTATATGGCGCAAAGATTGACATGCTTTTTATGTTTGCGTTAATTTTTGAACTATGTTAGTAAAGTAAGAGTAAGTAGGTTCGCTTTTTGGGTACTCACAATGTCTGTGATGTGAGCATAAAATGAGTAGTGTATTTCTTCCATATCTTTTTTTCAAAGGAGTTCTCGTATGAAAAAAGAACCAATGCATTGTTTAGGCATGGTTTCATGGCTTGTTACTGCGATTGTAGCAATCCATGTGGGGTTGGCCCATTTTGGGTATAACTATTTCACGCTTGAGTCACTGAGTAATATGCCATGGCTAGTGACCTTGTTGATGGCGATTGTTTTGCTATCAGGCATCATGAGCTTGGTTATGTATGTCATGACTCTCACTGGCAAGGGCGGATGCGCATCAGATTGTTGCGGGTCTTCCTCCAATAAGCAATACTGAGCTGATATAAAAAGCAGGCCAAGAGAGGTAATTCCTTTCTTGGCCTGCTTTGAGTTGTTTTTTTATACGATGAAATAGATTTGTTTAAAAGGAGTATGGAATGGAACAAAAAATCCCGGTAAGTAAAGTGGTGTCGATTTTGTTAGTGGCACTTTTGATATTCGCGTGTGATACAGCGCTCGCCGAAAATTCAGCCAAGGCATCTAGTGCAGCGCGTAATGTGGTTTTTAATCTAGCGCAGGACCGGCAGGTTGACCCGTTGGCGCCCCAAGCAAAAAATGTAGCCGACCGAGCGCGCGATTTGGTATTTGATTTGGCGCAAATGAATGATGATTCGTATGCTCGCGCAAGGGTTGCAAATTTTATGGAAAGTAATTTTGTGACTGACCGCGATGGTGCGGTAATAAGAGGATGTGTTAGTTCATTTGTGGGGCCACAAGGTAAGCAAGGCGTAACTGGCCCAAGTGGTGCAACTGGCGCTACAGGCCCAACTGGTCCTTGCTGCGCTGGTCCTAGTGGCGCATCAGGTGCAAGTGGTATAAGTGGAGCATCAGGAGCTTCGGGTATCTCAGGAGCAACTGGCACAAGTGGTGCAACAGGTAGTTCAGGAGCAACCGGTACTTCGGGAGCAACTGGCGCATCAGGGGCAACCGGCACTTCGGGAGCAACTGGCGCAAGCGGTATCTCGGGCGCATCAGGAGCAACTGGAACAAGCGGCGCTACGGGCGCATCAGGGGCAACCGGTACTTCGGGAGCAACTGGCGCAAGTGGTGCGACCGGTACTAGTGGAGCTACAGGCGCATCGGGTATTTCTGGTGCAAGTGGAGCAACAGGTAGTTCAGGCGCTACGGGCGCATCAGGAGCAACCGGCACTTCGGGAGCAACTGGCGCAAGCGGTATTTCAGGCGCATCCGGCGCAACTGGCGCAAGTGGAGCAACAGGTAGTTCAGGCGCTACAGGCGCATCAGGAGCAACCGGTACATCGGGAGCAACTGGCGCAAGCGGTATCTCGGGCGCATCCGGCGCAACTGGAACAAGCGGCGCTACGGGGGCATCAGGAGCTAGCGGTATTTCGGGAGCAACTGGTAGTTCAGGAGCCACCGGCAGTTCAGGTGCCACAGGCGCATCAGGGGCAACCGGTACTTCGGGAGCAACTGGCGCAAGCGGTATCTCGGGAGCTAGTGGTGCAAGTGGTGCAACCGGTAGTTCAGGAGCCACCGGCAGTTCAGGTGCTACAGGCGCATCAGGTGCAACTGGAACAAGCGGCGCTACGGGGGCATCAGGAGCTAGCGGTATTTCGGGAGCAACTGGCGCAAGCGGTATCTCGGGAGCTAGTGGTGCAAGTGGTGCAACCGGTAGTTCAGGAGCCACCGGCAGTTCAGGTGCTACAGGCGCATCAGGTGCAACTGGAACAAGCGGCGCTACGGGAGCATCAGGAGCTAGCGGTATTTCGGGAGCATCTGGCGCAAGTGGAGCATCGGGTATTTCCGGCGCAAGTGGCGCATCCGGTGCTAGCGGAGCGAGTGGTATAAGTGGTGCATCTGGCGCAACCGGTAGGTCTGGCGCATCCGGCGCATCTGGTATCTCAGGTGCATCTGGAGCAAGTGGTGCTAGTGGAGCGAGCGGTGCATCAGGAGCTTCTGGTATCTCAGGCGCATCCGGCGCAAGTGGTGCTAGCGGAGCCACAGGTGCTACTGGTGCTACTGGTGATACCGGTGCAAGCGGCGTTATCAATTTTGGTTATGTTTATGCTGTTGGGCTTAGTCAGTCAGTAGGGTCTGGCGCTAATGTTGTCTTTAATATGGATGGTCCGGAGAATGGTGTTACGCATGCGGCTGATACAATTACTATTACTAACGCAGGGACGTATTATTTTGCTTTTTCTGTGACTTTTGCGGCTAACTCAGGAGCTCAGGATAGCTTTCAACTATATCTAAATAATACAGCTATTGCAGGGGCTTCTTATCAGATTTTGTCAACTGTTAGTGCTGTTTTTTCAATAGTGGGCCAAGTTATGGTGGTAGTACCATCGTCTGGTGCTATCACTCTTAAAAATACATCGTCTACACCTGTTGCGCTGAATTCTTCTCCTACGCCTGGCGGTGGTGGTCCTACTACTGAAGCTTCGGTTTCGATTATCCGAATGGCATAAGTTGATTGAATCTATCGGAGAGGTCAAATTAACCTCTCCGATAGATTCAAGGATGCGGAATTTATTACTAAAAAAAGGGGCCGAGAAGGTTAAAAGCTTTCTTGGCCTGTTTTGAGTTATTTTTTGTACGATGAAATAGATTTGTTTAAAAAGGAGTATGGAATGGAAATAAAAATACAGGTAAGTAAAGTGGTGTCGCTTTTGTCAGTGGCGCTTTTGGTGTTTACGTGTGATATAGTGCTCGCCAAAAATTCAGCCAAGGAAGCAGGCAATAAAAAAAATGCATCTAGTGCAGCGCGTAATGTGGTTTTTAATCTAGCGCAGGACCGGCAGGTTGACCCGTTGGCGCTCCAAGCAAAAAATGTAGCGGACCGAGCGCGTGATTTGATATTTGATTTGGCGCAAATGAATGATGATTCGTATGCTCGCGCAATGGTTGCAGATTTTATGGAAAGTAATTTTGTGACTGATCGCGATGGTGCGGTAGCCCAGGCTTTGTTAGGGAACTACGCCGGGCGCACTCGCGGGTGTTCATTGCAGGGACCGCGAGGTAAGCAGGGTGCAACTGGTGCTACTGGGGCAACTGGTCCTTGTTGCACTGGTCCTTCTGGCGCATCAGGCGCAAGTGGTGCAACGGGTGCTTCAGGAGCGAGTGGTATTACCGGTGCATCGGGTGCAAGTGGTGCTAGCGGCATTTCGGGCGCATCTGGCGCAAGCGGCGCTAGCGGAGCGAGTGGTGCTAGTGGAATATCAGGAGCTTCCGGTATTTCAGGAGCATCCGGCGCAAGTGGTATTTCAGGCGCATCTGGCGCAACAGGAGCTTCGGGTATTTCAGGAGCATCCGGCGCAAGTGGTGCTAGTGGGGCTTCTGGTATTTCAGGTGCAACAGGAGCAAGTGGTATTTCGGGCGCAACAGGTGCCACGGGTGCCACCGGAGCTACGGGTCCGTCGGGTGTTGCTTTGAATTATGCGTATCTTTATGACGCTCCTGCTAACGGTCCTGAAGGCTCTCAGACCGTACTCGCTAGCAGTGGGGTTACGTTTTCAAATGTTGGTGCTATAACGAGTGGGATTGGATTTACTACCGGTAGTATTATTACTCTTGTAAATAGAGGGACCTATCTCATTAATTATACGTTAACGTGTCTGCTCGGATTTGGCCCTTCTCCTGCTTTCGCAAGCACCGATTTCCAAATCTTTTATAGTATCGATAATGAGGTTTCCTGGATCGCTCAGGCAGGATCATCCTACACTAATTATGTATCTTTTTCTGATACTTCACTCACCTTCGTGCAACTTGCCTATGAAGTTGTAGGCCAAGTTATAATAACAACATCGGTGGCAAATGAGCCTATTCAGCTTGTGAATGTAAGTGGTACCAACGTTAGCCTCTATAATGAGAATCCTTCTGGCACTGGTCCTGGTGGTGCTCCCGCGACGCCAACTGCTGATGCTTCGATTTCAATTCTTCAAATAGCATAAGGTGATTGAATCTGTCGGAGAGGTTAACTTGACCTCTCCGACAGATTCAAGGATGCGGAATTTATTACTAAAAAAAGGGGCCGAGAAAGTAATTAACTTTCTCGGCCCTCACCGTTTTTGTATGTAGATATCTTATTTAGCTTATTTCAGCATCGATTGTGTCACTCTTGTTCGTATTGCCTGCAGCGCCGGCTGAAGCATCAGCGTCATCATTGTGTGCCGCTGGTTCTTCCGTTTTGGCGCCTTGATCCTTGTAAAGAATTTCAGCCACCTTATATGAAGCTTGCATCAATTCATCAGTTGCTTTTTGCAGTTCTTCAGCATTGTTTTCATGCTCTTTGAGCGCAACCTTTGCTGTTTCTAATGCTTTTTCAACGTTAAGAACATCCGCTTCTTCCAGCTTTGCTTTGTTTTCATTGAGTGTCTTTTCAACTTCAATGATCATGCCATCAAGCTTGTTGCGCTTTTCAATTGCTTCACGCGCTTTTTTGTCTTCAGCTTCATGCTCTTTAGCTTGTTGGATCATCGCATCGATTTCCGCTTGAGAAAGTCCGGTGCTGCTTTGGATCGCAATCTTTTGCTCTTTGCCGGTTCCTTTATCGCGCGCTGAAACGTGTACGATACCGTTCGCATCAATGTCAAACGTTACTTCAATTTGAGGAACGCCACGTGGTGCTGCTGGGATGCCGTCTAAACGGAAAAGGCCAAGCTCATTATTGTCTTTTGCAAATTCACGCTCACCTTGGAGCACGCGGATGTCCACGGCTGTTTGACCGTTTTCAGCGGTTGAAAACACCTGTGATTTTTTGGTAGGTATGGTTGTGTTACGTTCAATTAAACGAGTAGTAACGCCGCCATACGTTTCAATACCCAAAGAAAGAGGAGTTACGTCAAGGAGTAATACATCGGTTACGTCACCAGCTAATACGCCACCTTGGATACCTGCGCCTGCAGCAACCACTTCGTCCGGGTTAACTGAGCGGTTTGGTTCTTTGCCAAAAAACTCTTTTACCAGTTCTTGGACTTTTGGAATACGGGTTGAACCGCCAACTAAAATCACTTCATCAATTTCTGAAGTGCTCACCTTGGCATCGGCTACTGCTTTTTTGCAAGGCTCGATAAGACGGCTGAACACATCAGCGCATAATGATTCCATTTTTGCGCGGGTTATTTTCACATTCATGTGCTTTGGCCCGGAAGCGTCAGCAGTGATGTAGGGAAGGTTGATGTCAGTTTCTGGCAGTGCTGAAAGTTCTTTTTTAGCTTTTTCAGCAGCTTCGCGCAGGCGTTGGAGTGCCATTTTGTCGTTAAATAAGTTAACGCCGCTTTCTCGCTTGAATTCTTCCACCAGGAACGCGATCAACTTTTGGTCGATGTCGTCACCGCCCAAGTGAGTATCCCCGTTGGTTGATTTAACTTCGATAACGCCATCGTTGATCTCCAAGATGGAGATGTCAAACGTACCGCCACCAAAATCGAATACGGCAATGGTGCCATTCTTCTTTTTGTCAGCGCCATAAGCAAGAGCCGCTGCGGTCGGTTCGTTAATGATACGTTTTACTTCAAGGCCTGCAATTTTACCTGCATCTTTGGTTGCTTGACGTTGTGCGTCATTGAAGTAAGCCGGAACGGTGATGACCGCTTCCGTTACTTTTTCTCCGAGGTATTCTTCTGCCACTTGTTTGAGGTGACTGAGGATTGATGCGGAAATTTCTTGCGCGGTGTACTCGGTGCCCTGAGCCATGATGCCCACTTCGCCGTTTGTGCGTTTTACTATTTTGTAAGGAATATGTTTACGTTCTTCTGTGGTGTCTTCAAAGTTACGCCCGATGAACCGTTTTGCAGAAGATATGGTATTTTCTGGGTTGGTTACCGCTTGGCGTTTTGCAATGGTGCCCACAAGGCGTTTGCCGTCTTTGTCAAAAGCGACGATTGATGGGGTTGTATTGGCGCCTTCCTTGTTCGGGATTATTTTTGGCACCCCGCCTTCCATGAAAGCTACAACTGAGTTGGTTGTCCCTAAATCTATTCCGATTATTTTTGCCATTGTTTGGCTCCCTTGATTTTGGTAGGTTTTGCGTTTAATTTCGATTTTTCACCGCGCCCGTGAAAATGGGATTATTTTTCTGTTTTTTATCGCGCCCGTGAATTTTTTTGGTTTTTCACCGCGGCCGTAAAAATTGGCCAAATACTCCTTTAATTCTAGCTTTTGCCAGCCGCCATGTCAATGGCTCCCGAACATAATCTTAGTGTATTTTGTAAAATTATGTCCAGGGATATCGAAGAACTTGGCCCTCCCTTTTTGGCGCCGTGGGTAGGCACGGTTAGGCTCATTTTAGGCGTGAATTTGACCACGAATCCGCATCCGATCCCTTGATTTTCTGTCCCGCGATTAATTATTATGGCTCAGTAGCCGACTGAAGTTAGAAAAACCTCATTAAAGGAATCCATACAATGAACAAATTCTTAGGACGCGCAATCTTGGCAGCCATACTTATGGGTGGCGGTAGCCAGTTACTGTGTGTAGCGCGCACGGTGCCAAAAAACGATCCACAGGTGTTGCAGGAGCAACTATTTGAAGCGGCCAAGGACGGTAATATTAAAGCGGTGCGGGCTCTTGTAGGCATGCCAGGGGTGTGTCTTGATGCGCAGGATGGCTTTGGGCGCACAGCCCTTGCGTGGGCGGTTATGTTTGGGTGGGTGGATGTTACCCTTGCCCTTACGCAAGCGGGAGCTCAACTCGATACGCAGGACGCATCTGGATTTACGGCACTCATGCGAGCAGTGTTGCGGGGTGATGAAGAGGTGGTCAAAATTCTTGTATCAGCCGGTGCCAAAGTTAATCTGCGGGACGAGCATGGCCTCACAGCGCTCATATGGGCGGCTAATTATGGATTTGCGAGCATTGTTAGGATTCTTGTGGGAGTCAAAGGTATCAAGGTTAACGCGCAAGACGATGAAGGCTCTACCGCATTAATGGTTGCGATGAAAAAAGGGCGCAAAGAGGTGGTCAAGGCTTTATTGGAATTACCTTCTGTTGATCTACTGATTCGGGACAAAGGTGGTAAAACGGCCATGGAGCGTGTGCGCAATAAGCAGACCGGTGCTGCCATGCAAGCGCTTGTGGATGTGTATCGTAAGTAAATAGATTCTTCAAGTGGCGTCGCATAACATTTGCGAGTGTTGTTAAGATTGGTCAGTGCGAGCGCTTTGGGTATGGGCAAAAAAAGGCCCCGCTAGATGCGGAGCCCAATTTATTGGTATTAGTTGCTATGATTAGCTTATTTTTGTGCTTGTTCCAAGAGATTGATAATGGCCTGATTGGTGTTTTTTGTCGCATAATCTAAAGCGGTATAGCCGTATTTATCTTTGATATTAATATCGGCATTAGCCTTGATTAATATCTGTATCATTGTGAGATAGATTTCATCATGCTCATCTTCTGCGTTGTCTGCTGCGCATATAAGTGCTGTTCTGCCAGAAGAAGTTTTGGTATTAATATGAGCGCCAGCTTGTAGTAATACTTTCGCTATTTCAATGTGTTCTTTTCGTGGGTCAACTCTTTCTACTCTTTCTACTGCGTACATAAGCGCAGTGGCGCCATCATATTCTTTGAGTGTAAAGCTACCATAGTCAGAGGGAAGAATCTGTGTGATGCCATCTTTGACCGTAGAATAATAAAGACCGCGAGAAATTAACATTTTTATTAATTGAGGAGATCCCTTTTCTACATATGCTGCGGTGTTATCATATTTTTGGGCATTAACATCAGCGCCAGCTTGTATTAGCGCTTGTACCATTTTAAGAGAGCCATTTTTTGCTGCAAGTATAAGTGGTGTGAATCCCCTGCAATCTTCGACGTTAACATGGGCACCAGCATTTATCAATGTTTGTACTACTTCATGATTATTCTGTGCCGAGTTTAGCCAGTCCGTGGCCAATATAAGAGGTGTTTGGCCACAACAATTTTTGATATTGACATGAGCTCCAGCCTTGATGAGTTCTTTGACAGGTGCGAGGTGACCAAATCGTGCTGCAAACATAAGTGCGGTATCGCCTTTATTGGTGATGGCATTAATATCGGCACCAGCTTGTATGAGGGCTTGTATGATTACCATGGGGCTGTTTGTTACTGCCGCGTGCATAAGTACTGTCAGGTCATCTTGATCTCTAGTATTAACATTAGCACCGGCTTTGATGAGCATTTGTACCATTTCTAGGTTATTTGATCTTGCCGCATTCATAAGAGCTGTATTGTCATAAGCGCCAGCTTGTATTAATGTTTGTACTACAAGGGAATTTTTTGCGAGCACAAGGGCCGTCTCGCCGTAATTATTTTTGGCATTAACGTTAGCGCCAGCTTTTATCAGTGTTTTTACTATTTGATGGTCACCATATGCTGCTGCTTGTATAAGGACAGTATCTCCCGCCTCATCTTCGGTATTTTTGGCATTAACGTTAGCACCAGCTTTTATCAGTATTTGTGCTATAAGGAGATTATCTGTTCGCATAAGTGCTGTATAGCCTTGATCGTTCTGCGCATTAACATTAGCGCCAGCTTTTATCAGTGCTTGTACGATTTGAAGATAGCCGCCTTCTGCTGCTAATATAAGTGCTTGATTGCCACAATAACCTCGGGTATCAGCGCCTGCTTTTATTAATTCTAGCGCTATTTTGGGTCTTGCCTTGTAGAGCGCGCATATTAATACTGGTGTGGTATCGCTATCTTTGGCATTAACATTGGCACCTTTTTTAATGAGAGCTTGCACTAATGCAAGATTGCCTTGTTCTACCGCTTCTATAAATTGCAGGTCTATATCTTTTTGTTTGGTCGTCTTTATGGGTTTCGGTTTTCCTTTGCCCTGTAGAGCATGTCCACTAAGGCCAAGACTGGCTATGAGTAGGAGTGAAATCAACATATTTTTGTTCATGCGATCGACCTTTATGTTTATTTTGAGGAATATAATCATCTATTTAAGGCCCCGCCGTTAAGCGGAGCCCAATTTTCTAAGATAATTTCTGGATTGCTTATGCTTGTGCCGGTTGGGATTCTGGCTGCTTTTTCCTCGCTTTGAGCGTTGCCATCAAGATGGGCAAAATTAATCTTTGTTTGAGAGAAGGTAAAGCTGCCCATGCCATTTTTCCTTTTGCGTAATCTAACGCTGTTTTGCCATTTTTATCTTTGATGCTAACGTCAGCGCCTGCCTTTATCAATTCTTGGAGTACTGTAAGATCGCGGTCAAAACCGTGGTCAACATCCCAAGATTTCATGGGATACAGGAGTGCTGTCAGGCCTTCGGAGTTCTTGGCATTAACATCAGCACCGGCTTGTATTAATATTTGTACTATTTCTAGTCTGCAGTATTGTTTCGTTGCGTTCATAAGGGCTGTCAAGCCTTTGGAGTTCTTGGCATTAACATTGGCGCCGGCTTGTATTAATATTTGCACTGTCTTAGGATATCCTGCTCGCATAAGTGCCGTATTGCCATCTTTGTTTTTGGCATTAATATTAGCCCCAGCTTGTATTAATATTTGTACAGTTTTATGGTCCTCCTCGGCCTTAATATCTCCATCATTTTTTGCTGCATGCATGAGTGCCGTATTGCCGTTTTCGTCTTTGGCATTAACATCGGCGCCGGCTTGTATTAATGTTTGTACTGTTTTAGGATTGCCGCTCTGCGCTGCGCTTATAAGGGTTTTGTCAAGGCTGCAAATTTTAGTATCAACGCCGGTCTTTATTAATGTTGGTATTATAAGGTGACCTTCGTCTGAATCTGTTGCGTATTCAAGCACTGTTTTGCCGTATTTATCCTTGGCGTTAACATCAGCGCCAGCTTTTATCAGTGCTTGCACTGCAGAGTGACCATTTTCTGCTGCATACATAAGTGTCGTTTTGCCATCGTCGTCTTTGGCATTAACGTTAGCACCAGCTTTTATCAGTGTTTGTACTATTTGATGGTTGCCATGTCCGGCTGCCCACATAAGCGCTGTTGTGCCATATTCATCCTTGGCATTAATGTTAGCGCCAGCTTTTATGAGTATTTGTGCTATAAGGAGATTAGTTGTTAGCCCAAGTGCTGTATTCCCTCTCGTAGTTCCATCTTTGGCATTAACATTAGCCCCAGCTTTTATCAGTGCTTGTACGATTTGAAGATAGCCGTGTTTTGCTGCTTCTAGAAGTGCTTCATTGCCACAATAACCGCGAGTATCAGCGCCTGCCTTTATTAATTCTAACGCTACTTTTGGTTTTTTTTTGTATAGCGCGCATAGGAATGCTGGGCTGCCGTTCACATCTTTGACATTAATATTGGCACCTTTTTTGATGAATGTTCGCACTAATGCAGGATTATCTCCGTATGTTCCGTCTATTGTGCCTATAAGCGCTCTATCTAAGTCTGTCTTATGGTTTTTTGCTCGCTTTATGGGTTTCGGTTTTCCCTTGCCCTGTAGTGCTTGACCGCTTAAGCCAAGACCGGCTATGAGTAGAAGTGAAATCAACATATTTTTGTTCATGGAATCGGCCTTTGCGTTTATTTTACGAAATAGAACTTTGGATTATTTATGCCAGTGTTTGCTTGGATTCTGATTTTTGCCTTGCTTTGAGTGCTGCCATCAAGATGGGCAAAAGTAATTTCTCTGTGTTGTTGTCATACCTTACTTTTATGCCTTTTGCATAGTCCAATGCAGTCTTGCCATTTTGATCTTTGATGGTAACGTCAGCGCCTGCCTTGATCAATTCTTGGAGAGCCTTAAGGTGGCAGTCCTCAAAATTGTCACTGTGTGTTGTCACGTATAGGAGTGCTGTCAAGCCTTCGGAGTCCTTGGCATTAATATCAGCGCCGGCTTGTATTAATATTTGTACTAGCTCATGGCTGCCTTCCCATGTTGCTGCCTTAAGCGCGGTACTGCCGTAAATTTTAACATTAGCGCCGGCTTGTATTAATGTTTGTGCTACATGGTAGTCACTTCGATGACTTGCTGCGTCTAGAAGTGCCGTATCGCCATCCTTATTTTTGGCATTAACATTAGCGCCGGCTTGTATTAGTATTTGTAGTATTTTAAGGCGGGTGTCTTTCTGTGACCAGTCGCCGCTGTTTCTTACCGCGTACATAAGTGGTGTGTCACCGTTTGAGTCCTTGGCATTAACATGAGCGCCAGCCTTCATCAATTCTTGCACTATTTTTGGATGACTTTCTTCTGCGGCTTTCATGAGCGCTGTGCAGCCCTTATCCATGGAATTCTTACTTTTGGCGTGAACATCAGCGCCAGCCTTGATAAGTGCTTTAACTATTGATAAGTGGCCCTCGTTTGCTGCGAGCATAAGTACTGTATCGCCATTTTCATTCCAGGCATTAACATTGGCACCTTTTTTAATGAGGGCTTGCACTCGTGCAAGATCACCCGCTTCTGCTGCCCACGTAAGCTCTCGGTCTAGTTCTGTTTTTTTGTTTTTTGCCTGTTTTACAGGTTTCGGTTTTCCTTTGCCCTGCAGCACGTGTCCGCTGAAGCCGAGACCGGCTATGAGTAGGAGCGCGATTATCATATTCTTTTTCATCAAATCCACCTATTCGTTTGTTTTTGGGAGATATAATCATCTATTTTAGGCCCCGCCGTTAAGCGGAGCCTAATTTTAGACCTAAGAGCGTTAGTTGCTGTCTTATGCCTTAGCGCCAGCCTTTATGAGCAATCGTATTATTTTTTTATAAGTATTAATAGTATACTTAAATTCTTCAGATTCAGAATTCTTGATCTCTTTAGGCAAATAATCTTCTTTGAGCCATTTTTTATATTCTTTAATCTCTTCTTTAAGCTGTTGGTTTGCGATTTTAAGTGCTGTCTTACTATTTTTACTTGCGGCGTTAACATTAGCGCCAGCTTTTATTAGCAATGATACCATTTCACAATTATTTATTATTGCGCTCTTAACTGCCCACATAAGTACAGTATCGCCATTTTTACTTGCGGCGTTAACATTAGCGCCAGCTTTTATTAGCAATGGTACCATTTCACAATTATTTATTGTTGCCCTCGCAACTGCCCACATAAGTACCGTATCGCCATCTTTACTTACGGCGTTAACATTAGCGCCAGCTTTTATCAACAATGGTACCATTTTAGAATTATATACTATTGCCCCCATAAGTACGGTAAAGCCAGTTTGATCCGCGTCGTTAATAGTAGCCCCAGCCTTAATCAGTGCTTGGACTCTTTCAAATGGATTGCCACAGTAGACTCCGTTTTTCATTGCGCACATAAGCGCAGTCCAGCCTTCGGTGTTTTTTTGATTAACATTAGCACCGGCCTTAATCAATGCTTGGATTATTGTAAGGTTGCTACCCGCTGCTCCCATGAGTGCTGTATCGCCCTTGTTATTTGCGGCATTAACATTAGCGCCGGCATTGATCAGTGTTTGTACTATTTTAAGGAGGCTATAGTCTGCTGCGATTTTAATTGCTGTATTGCCTTCGGTGTCTTTTTGATTAACATTAGCGCCGGCATTGATCAGTGTTTGGACTATTTTAAGATAGCGACTTTCATCAGGTGCGTATTGTTCATTTATTTTTGCTACTTTTGCTCTCTTAACTGCGCACATAAGTGCCGTATCGCCAACATTGCCATCCCAGGGGTTTATTACGCCTTGATTAACATTAGCGCCGGCCTTTATGAGTCTTTGGACTGATGCTAAATCGCCTTTTTGTGCAGCTTCTATCAGTTTTTCTCCTTTTGCCTTTGCTTGAGTGCTGGTATCCCCCTGCATATTGTCACCAAAGCTGATGCCAGCTATTAATAGCGTTAAAATCATTTTGTTCGTTTTCATAAGAATCCACCTATTCGTTTATTTTGAGGAATATAACCATCTACTTATCAATTAGGTTAAATCAAAATAGATGAATTGCAACGGCTTAAATATTTTTTAACTGATTTCCAATTGTAAATGCCCCAGAGGGGAAAATGCTGCGGTTTAGTTGATGTATTGCGCTTGGTGAGTTTTATAATACGTGGTGCGGCTGGTTGTGTAAGGTTACCTTCCTTGTCGCATAATACAATCGAGTGTTGTTAAGAATTAGATCTTAATGGGGACCTCGGTAGCCATTTTTTGTTTTGCGCGAGCCGGCTTAAGTATTTTGGTTTTGGGCTGGTGGATTAACAGGGGCCGACTGGCGGATGCAGGTGCATTGGGCAAAGAATATGAATAGCCATATGGCTTTGGGGTTTAACTTTGATGGGGCTCGGATTTCGAAGAGAATGGACGGACCCAGCCGTCGCTCTTCGAGCTATGGCGGGCGCAGGTGCACCGGGCAAGATTTTTCTTGACGATGTGTTTTGCCGCTGGGGTTTAACTTCGAAGAGGACGGAGTGCGTTCTGGGACCAAAATCTGGCGATTTTGCCCGAACCGCACTCCGTCCTCGCCACCCAGCCCTTTCCCGTGGGGGGAAACGGGGGCTGGGTGTCTTGACTACGTTTAGCCAACAAGCCGGACATCTCTCTTTTATCAAAGTCTCTCTTTATATAAGGAATTAGGAACATCATATATATATACTCCTTTATATTCATATATATATGCGTATATATACCTATAATGAATCACCTCTCTCTACACATCTACATCCATCATATATATATAGGTGCAAGATCTTTTATATACCCATCTCTATTCATATACCTATATATATAAAGGAATAAGGAGCACTATATATATACTCCTTTATATTCATATATATATATGCGTATATATACCTATAATGAATCACCTCTCTCTACACATCTACATCCATCACACATATATATAGGTGAAAGATCTTTCTTTATATACCCATCTCTATTCATATACCTATATATATACATGCATATATACACGTCCAAACATCTTCTTACTTATATATTCATATATATACTACATACATACCTCTATACCTGTATGCACACTTAAATGAATCACATTATTACTACTCACCTCTGCATTCATATATATACCCATATATATACCCAATTAACTCTCTCTCTTATATTCATATATATATCTGCGTATATATAAAGGAATTAGAAATAAGGAAATTACCTATACATGCCTATCTACATTCATATATATATCTACACCTACACACATACCTACCTATGTAAGTAAACCTCTCTCTCTACTCGTATACACATCTACCTCTATACCCATATACGTATTCATATATATACCTACTTATGTATCTACATATACATTCATATGAGCATCCATATATACATTTGCCTATGTACCTACTTCTACACATATATACACACCCGTATATATAAACAGAGCAAAGTAAAAGAAAAGAAAAAGAAGTGTAAGCGTGATTAGTAGAAAAAGAATAAGGAGAAAGAATGCAGATTGTTCTCTTAAACGGAGAGCGTTACTCCTCTATGCTCCCGTATATACATATACATGACATTATTATACAACCACACAACGCGAACCAGTTGAACGTCATGTGCTCTCACCCGCACTCAGAACCATTACACGTGCTTTTTAAACTTCCTTTGCCATCCCTGATTTTTCTTCTTCCTCCTCATTTTTGCAACCTTCTTTCTCTTTCTTTTTGGGGATTGAAAAACGTATTTATCTTTATTTTAACTTTATCATTTTTCATGGAGACTAATCATAAATCCTAAAACGGGAATGAGGGGGGCCGCGCTCCTACTGAGGATCATTTTTTAACGCGCTTTATGGGCCTGGTTTTTATCTATAATGTAATGCAAATTTGTGCATGCAGATTTTGACGTTAAGCTTTGATAATATCTGCAAAGGGATTATCCTTTAAAACAGTATTTGAAGTAGTTATGGCTTGAGCTTATTTAATCATTATTTAATAATTTTTCTTGAAGGATCTTTTCATGGTATATAGATATAAAGCAGTTGTGGCAGGAGTTTCTCTGTTCATGGCACCTTGTGCGTTGTACGCAGCTCAAATAGGCGGACAAGAAGAATTTAAGGGCAAGCTAGCAAAGGCTATCCAAGAAGACCTTGATGTTAAGGTAAAGGCCTTTGTTAATGCGGGTGTAAAGCGTCTGGCAGACACGCAAGATCCTGCGGGATATATGTATGGGCCACGATTTGAGAAGGCGAAAACTTATATATTAAGTACTGACATAACGGCTATTGATAAAAGGCATACAAATGGCTTTACATCACTTATATGCGCAGCGAGCTGGAATTTGCCGAAAACGGTACAAGTTCTTATAGATCACAAGGCAAATGTTGATTTGCAAAGTGAGGATGATGATTTATGCGCCGGTTCAACGGCTGTTGTTTGTGCTATGGATGGCTATGGAGATGGTATCACAGAATATATGAAAGTATATGATGGCAAGAACGCAATACGCTGTAATGAGCAGGTAGTTGCTCAGGCTAAGGAAGATATTGTTCAAAGTTTGATAAAGGCAAACGCTGATCTGAATATAAAAAATAGTATTGGTATAACATCACTTACTAAAGTAGTTCATGTCCTTAGAACGCGACAAGACAAGCTCGTTAAGCTTCTTCTTGATGGTAAAGCGGATATTGGCGCTGCCTCTATGGATGCTTTTCCAGATCATTCTCTGTTAATGAGTTCAATCATGAGTTATGAGCCAAAAAATGGGCAGGAAGATGAAAAAATTAGGTTGGTTAAGTTGCTTGTTGAAGCAGGGGCAGATATTAATAAGCAGGATAAAAATGGCTGTACATTCTTAATGCTTTTACGGTATTTATCAAATACAAGTCCTGATGCATTAAAGTTAACAAATGAATTATCTCAGTATCTTATTTCGCAGGGAGCTGATACCACACTTAAAAATAAGCAAGGAACGGAAGAATGGATTATGCCAGAGGATTTAGGGTGCGTTATTAATTGAGCTATTAACTTTACTGTAATTAAGCTTTATCGTCTGGTTTTACCTATATGTATGTAGTTAATAAGATACTTAACCTGTTTTTCAAAGGATATTGATATGGCAAATATATATAAAGTAGTTGCGGCAGGAGTTTCTCTGTTCGTGGCGCCTTATGCGTTGTACGCAGCTCAAATAGGTGGTCAAGAAGAATTTAAGGACAAGCTAGCAAAGGCTATCAAAGAAGATGATGGTACCAAGATTAAGTTTTTAGTTAATGCTGGTGTAAAAAGCTTACAAGGCAGAGATGAAGGCAATACAGATTTTATACATAGAGCTCAATTTAGTTATGACGGTAAAATTTATGATCCTATTTTAACCGCTGCGAACAATATTGATTCGCGTGATAGTCATTATGATCGTACGCCGCTTGCTTGGGCGTCTTATTATAGCCAGCCAAAGACAGTCCAATATCTTTTGAATGCTAAGGCAAATGTTGATGCACAAGACAAATATGGTAACACAGCGCTTATATGCGCAGTAAATTGTGAAGATTCTTTAGCGACGGTCAAAGAATTTGGTAAGGGCCTTGATTATGGCTATGCGCCTTTTGATGCCTACAAGGACATGTTAGGCCTCAAACAGCAAGAAGTTGTGGGGATTTTATTGGGTGCGAACGCTCAGGTAAATATTAAAAATAAGCAAGGCGAGTCAGCTTTTATGTGCGTAGGGACTAAAGAATTGGCTCAGATGCTTATAAATGCCAAAGCGGACCTTGAAGGGCAAGATAGTGATGGTTGTACAGCGCTTATTAGAGCAGTAAAATATGGTCAAGAGGATGCTCTTCAGATATTAATAAATGCTGGGGCAAAGCTCGATTTCCCCGACAAGCAAGGGGCGCTTATTTATGCGATTGAATGTGACCATAATTGTAGTGGTGCTGATGATAAAGATCGTAGCGAAGAGAATTATTATAATTGGGTAGCAAAAAAGACAAGAATGGTTAAAGTCCTTATTGATGCTGGGGCAAATGTTAAACCTAAGGGTATTCCATTGATTACGTTGGCGGTCGTGAAAGGTCTATCCGAAGTTGTTAAGCTTCTTGTTGAAGCTGGAGCAAATATTGATGAACTAAATGTATGCGATGATACTGCGATGATGGATACGTCCGGCTGTACTGCCCTTATGTTTGCAAAAGGCCAGTTAAAAATGGCTTTGTCAGAGCCCGTACGGCCTGAGCGGGCAAAGTTGTTTGATGGAATTTGTCAATATCTTATTCAACATGGCGCTGACACTTCACTGAGAAATAAGGAAGGTGGGGAGGAGTGCGTAATAAGTTAAGCCGCATGGCTAGCCCTGAGCTACTTTAAGGGCCTTGAGCCTCTATTTGCATTCAAAAAATGGTCATCACCACTCTTGTGATGGCCATTTTTCTTTTGATGGTGAGGATCTATTTCGAGGCTAATTCATATGGAAATTAATAAAATAGTGAAAAACTCTTGATTTCTAGCTCGCTAATTAGCTATCATGGCAATGAGGAGTATTTTGAGCCTTGGCGTGAGGCTGTGCTCTAATATATAAAAAAAGGGGTATGGGATGAAGAAGTTTTTACTGGTGTTTTTAACTGTTATAGCTTTGTTTGAGGGCGATTCATTAATCCACGCGGCAGAGGCCGTGAGGTCGTCTGAGGAACAAAATGCATTAAATGCAGCATTTATTGATGCTGCCACAGTAGGGAGGCTTAATACAACGAATGAAAATGGGATTGACCAACTCGGGATTGAGGAGCTTTATAATCAAGGTGCCTCTATCAATGCGCAAGATGAAAACGGTAATACGGCGCTTATAATAGCAGCGCTTAATGGCAATGAGTGTATGGTGGCGTTCCTTCTAGAAAAAGGAGCAGATGTTAATTTATGGAATTACAACAGAGATACACCCCTTATGCTGGCAAATACCAAAAATATTGCATGGGCCCTTTTAGCGCAAGATAATATTTTTTTTGATATAAAAAATAAGAATGGCGATACGGCTCTTTTAATATTTCTTGATCGTGGTTTTTATGATCTTGCTGGGAATCTGGTGCGTAGGGGAGCAGATGTTAATGCGCAAGGGCTGATGCGGGGGGAGACTCCTTTAATGGTTGTAGTAGAGCAAGGTAATTTGGTACTCGTACAATTTTTGGTAAAGCATGGAGCTAATATTGAAGCGCGCGACCGATATGGTAACACTTCTTTGATGCTTGCTGCATTAGAAGGCGGTCAGAATCATGTGCATATTCTTAAGTTTCTTTTGGATAAGGGGGCTAGCATTGATGCCTTTAATGCTGATGGGCAAACGGCTTTAATGCTTGCTGCACAAAGCGGTAAAGAGGAAAATCTTAAGTTATTGTTAGCGCGTGGTGCAAAAATTAATCTTCAAGACAAAAAAGGTCAAACGGCGCTGATGTTGGCCATAGATGAAGGGCAATTGAAAAGTGTGGTACATCTTTTAAGTTATCAGCCAGATCAATCTTTAACCGACAAAACGGGCAGGACTGCTTTAGAAATAGCTTTAAGCAATCAGCATGACGCTCAAGCGCTGCGCAGACAGTTATTAGTCAAGGAATCGGCACTATCAAGTGCTGTGGGTGAGTTAGCCGGTAGCGGTCTGAACGCGAATGAGTGTGCCCAAGAACGGGAACTATTAGAGCAAAAATCAGAAAAAAATATTGCTGCAATTAAGCAAGCTGCAGATTCAATTAAAAGGGCCAATCAAATGGTGCAATTGCTTAGTGCAATCGCTCCTGAATCTGCAGAGCAAGAAGGGGAACCGCGAGCAACTAAGCGGCAGAAACTCACGGCTGAGCCGCCTATCAAGTCGGAGGCGGTAGCAGCTGAAGAGGCCAAGGAAAATAATGACCCGCAACCTGCGATGGTGGGCAAGCATGAGCAAGGGCAGCCAGCTGCGCCAAAGGTTGTGGAGCGAGAAGTTTTAAGGGAATTAAAGACCGAGGGTAAGAGTCTTTAGGTAAAAGGGGTTAAGGATGAACATCAAAAAAACATGGATCATATCTCTGGGCACACGGGTGTTTTTGGTATTATTTTCTTTGCAGGTGTGCCATTATGCCTTTAGCCAAATGAATGAGATTTGGTTTAACACCGTTGCTCCTTTAGATGACGTGCGTGCTGCACTTGATGACAAGCATGAGAAGCATAATTTGGACGCGCGCGACAGCTTTGGCCTTACTGGGCTTATGCTTGCTTGTATGAATGGTAATGCTGATTTGGTTGATCTGCTTTTAAAACATGGAGCAAGTCCACATCTAAAATCACCCGGAAAAATTGGAGATGCCCCTTTTGACAAGGGTGGCAATACCGCCTTGCATTATGCAGTTTACTTTGCAACGGCCAATACAGATGCTGCTTATATTATTACACAGCTGCTTGCGCATGGCGCGCGAGTCAATGTGCGCAATGGTAATGGGGATGCTCCGATTCATTATATTTTGCAAATACCCATGCTGCGAGAAGGTGAACGGCAAAGCGTTTTGCGTCAGTTCCTTGACCATAACGCAGATATTAATGCACAAAATTATGGCAATAAAGATAAGGTATATACTAAGCGCTTAATTGGCGACACTATGCTCCATATTTCTGCTGAGAATAATGAAGTGGAATGGATAATGCAACTTAAAAGCGTGTATGGTTCGATGCTTAATTTTTCCATAAAAAATAGCGAGGGGTTAACAGCGGCTCGCAGAGCTATCGTGTTGGGGCTGGGAGATTTGACAGGTGTCTTTAATCCGTTGCCTCCTTTGATTGGTACTGATGGTCATGTTAATGCTACCGATAGCCAAGGAAGAACGGGGCTTATGCTCGCCACTATTCGTGGTGATCTTGAGTTTGCTCGTAGACAAATTAAACAGGGAGCCAATGTTAACGCGGTGGCTCCCGATGATAGGAATAATACGGCATTGCATTATGCCTGTTTTAGCGAGCGGTATTCTTTAGAGTTGGTGCAACTTCTTTTGGATAATCATGCAAATGTGAATGCTCGAAATACTAATGGCGATACACCGTTGAGTTTGGCCGCAAAACTTCCGATGGAAGTTATTACCAATAAAGGGCTTAATGCCCGCGATGCAATCGTTCGGCTGCTTGTTGGACACGGTGCAAAATTGTAAAAAGGGTGCGTTATTTTTTCTTCGCATCTCTTTTCGTTTTACGAATCAAAAAAGAAAACTAAATAATATTTTTGTGGTCCCATAAATTCCGCAAGAAACTTATTTTTCAACTCGGCAGAATTGCTGCAAGGATGGGCGCATTGCAACAAAACTATTTTGCCTATTTATCTATCGACCATATTCAGATTCTTTTGTTATGGCTCAACTATATTCGCATTATTTTTTGTTTGTGCTAAAAAATATTGGTATTTTTTGATGTTATGGCAACAAAAAGTATTGGGATGGTTTTGTGTAATAGGCTGTGATGCCAATAAGACTAAGACTGATGCAGGTTGCGAGTAGTAAGATTTTACGTGTCATATGAGTGTCGTTGTGCGGCGCGCTTATGCTGGTAATGTCGTCAGTTGCTTGGTCTATAACTTCTAGCATTTCTTCCATAGGGATTTTATCAAGTTTTTCATACTGATGCAGCAATATTTCGATCTGCTCTTGCGCGTTGTTATTGCGCGCTGTTACCTTTTTATAAAGGAGCATAATAAAAAGGGTAAGTTCTTTAAGGTAACAATCTTCATTAATGTACTTGTACTGCTGAAGGTCTTCCCATGCTTGCATAACGGGGGTAAGGTTTTTTTTACCGTGTATATTCCTAATGTACTCTTTTATGTGGTTATTGGTGAAGCTTTCCATGACATTGGAAAAGTCAAAATTGGAGGAACCTATCGTTGAGTAGGCAAAAGATTTATTGAGGGATTTTAGAGTAGCGATTGGTTCGTTGAGACGCTCGATGAGATAAAAGTATCGCGCAATTGCATCGGTATGAAATTCGTCCTGATTGCAGGCAATATTTTCAACTATCTTGTGGGAGTTCGATTGAGGGGACATGCTTTTATAGAGCAGAATGGTCATGGTTATAAATTCTCGTTCAAAGGCGTTGTCTTGGATATATTTATAACGTGAGAAATCACGCCAGAGTTCTAAAAAAGGGCTAATATCATTTGTGCGCTTAATCGCGGTAAGACACTGTTTTATATGTGCATTTATCAAAAGTGATTCGTTAATATGATGTAGAGTACTTTGTGCTCCGATACAACAATCCCGCTTGAGCACCTCGATTGGGCAGCTTAATCTTTTTATGAGATAAAAACGATGGTAAACAGCACCGGTAAGATGGGAAATAGCTTGTTGGTTTTTTAACCCGCTGGTCGGTGTTTGTATATCAGCGCTAGTTTTACAAGATAGAAGTAATAATAAGCTGGTCACAATAAAGTGCATGGTTTTTTCCAAAGGTAAGAGGAATAACTTTTATCTTAAAAAGCATAGACTTATCGTATTGTTTTTTGCAAGAATTATATGAACAGGTAGCAACACGGATGGCTGTGGCATAAAAAAGCGAGCGAATAATGAATGTGTGTAGGGTGATTCTTTGTTTATTTTTTGGTGTGATTGCCAGTGCTGATGATGGGCATTTTTCTATGCGTAATGCTACATGCATTCAAAAGCGCTATTATTTAATTAGAAGATTAGAAAGTCCGGTGGCGATTCTTTTGAAACTTTTTAAGATACAGCATGCTAACGGCGTAGAATTGGCGGTGAAAAAAACTGATCTGCCTATAGTTTTTGAAGACCCTTTGATACAAGAGGCAGCACTGCAATTGTTCTCAACTAATACCATAAGCTCTTTTAATAAGGTATGGGGGAACTTTTTATCCTATAAACGTCTTGACGATCCAAATTTTGTACGGGAAACCTTACTATTTATCGTGTTGTTTTACAAAAAGATTTTGCTTGATATAACGAAAATGCACAAAGATGTTGACATTGATCCACTTATTGATTCCATTGATACCTATTTTAAAAATTTTGGTGATGAAAAAAAAGAAAGGACGATTGAAGCATCGCTAGCGGTAATTGGTCATGCTGAGTTTATAGGACAAAAAAAAGCGATACAATATCAATTGGAAGTAACCGCGTTGTTAACAGGGCATCATACACTTAATTTTGATTACAATGCGCCTGATTGTGATCTGAAAGAGGGCTTGGGATCTATCATGACAATTTTGGATGAGGCAAGCACGGAAGAAAGCTGTATTATTAATAACAATATGCGTTTTTATCATATACAGCGTATGTTGCATTCGATGTTTATACTATCCCATTGTCGGTATAGGGTTCGTTCATTGGATGACAGCTTGGAACGCATATTTACCCATCCTAGAGTGCGTTCTTGTTTTGAGGGTATTCAAAAAAACGGTAATTTAGAGTCTCTGCGTGGGCTATGGAAATCATTTGCTTCTTATGGGCATATGGGGGACAAGCTCTTGCTCGAAGAATTTATTAAGCTCATTATTGTTGTCTATGGGCATCTTGAAATTATAGATTGTCACCAGCGAGTAATACGCTTTGATCAGGCGGCCCGGCAATCTACCTTGGGGGAGATGATTAGTTTGTATGAGACTATGAATCAATTGCCCATCGTCCAATTACTTAACTTGCTTGATGATGTGGTGGGCCAGTATGATAATTTTTCACAACAATATGAGCTTAATAACACAGAGTTAACCTGGCAAGATTGGATTATAAAATACTGGTGGGTACCGCCTGTGATGGCTACTTCCGTAACGTTTACCCTTCTGAAATACGCATACAACCTGGGCTTTTTTAAAAAAGCTTAGCTGGACCGCATATACTGCCTCTTAAAAAAGCGGTCTGTTTGTGGTACTCTTGAATGAGGTAAGAGCTTTTTTCTGATGATTGGCACTTCCTCTGGAAGGGGTTCATTCATGTTTGCCCTCAATGAAAAAGTTGTCTATCCTGGTCACGGCGTTGCTAGGATTAGTCAGATTATCGAAAAAAAGGTTGCCGGCAGTCTTGTCAAATTATTTGAGTTAAGATTTCTTAACAAAGATATGACTATTTTGGTTCCTATTCATAATTTTTCTTCTGTGGGTATCAGACCTCTAAGCACAAGCGAAAATGTAGATACTATTTTCAAGGTGCTTTCAGAGCGGGTATCAAATATGAGCCGTGAGTCAGTGGCTTGTAATTGGAATAAACGAAACAAAGAATATCAATGCAAATTACGCACAGGGAATATTAAAGATATCTGTGAAATTTATCGTGATTTAAAATGTATAGCAATATATAAAGAGTTATCCTTTGGAGAAAAGAATCTTTTGGAGCAAACCGAAAGCTTGCTTGTAGAAGAGATTGCCCTTGTTGCTCAAATGGGACATGACAAAGTGCTTGAACTTTTACGTTCGCCCTTTAAGGATTCCCAAGATATGGGTATGCTTATACGTCATTCACATGCGGGGATTCAACATACGGTATAATTTTTTTAGAAGGTTTTAGAAAAAAGGGGTTGCCATTGTTGCAGCCCCTTTTTATATAAATAGTATATTAATAGGCGGGGTACAGCACTATGCATAAACATATGGTTATTATTTTTGGGCCGACCGCGGTTGGCAAGACTGACTTTGCAGAAAACATTGCCCAGCATATTCCGGCAGAGATAGTGAATATGGATCTGGGACAATTTTATACGCCACTTTCTATCGGCACAGCAAAGCCCGATTGGCGCCATTCAACAATCGCTCATCATTTGTTTGATCTTTTAGATACGCCGCAAGATTTTACTGTTGCTACCTATCGAGAAGTTTTATTAAAAACTTTGTCAGGAATATGGGCTCGGGGAAATTTGCCAATTATTGTTGGTGGGTCAGCATTTTATCTACAATCAATTTTTTTTCCGCCAAGCGCACCGACCGGAGTTTTGGACGATCCTCATGAGGATGACTCGTGGGAATTGCTTTATTCGATTGATCCAGCACGTGCTGAGGCTATTGATAAGAATGACCAGTATCGCATTCAACGGGCATTGAACATATGGCGGTCTACCGGTAACAAACCTTCGGAATATAGTGCGGTGTATGAAGCTCCATGCTCATATGATCTTTTTTTCCTAACACGTGACCGCGAGCAATTGTATGAAAGAATAGATAAGCGTGTGCTTGCCATGATGGATGCCGGGTTGCTTAAAGAAGTTGCGGACCTTAAAGATACTGAATGGGAAACTTTTTTATGTTCAAAAAAGTTAATTGGTTATGATGATTTATTGAGCTATTTAAAAAGTGATGAACAAACCGATGAGCAGTTGGCACGCGCAATTGCAATCATTCAGCGTCGTACTCGTAATTATGCTAAGCGGCAACATACTTTTTGGCGCATGCTTGAAAAAAAAATAGCTCGTCAAGGCAATCAGGACAAAGAGCATACTGGGCACATGCAAGAGGTTGATTTAACTACAGTTGATAGCGACATTTATTGTAAGCAATTAGCTAAGCGATTAAGTCAGTAGGTGAGCGCGTCATAAAGTTTGCACTTTTTTTGTTTGTTGACACCAAAAAACTGGCGTGGGTAAACTGATTAAGATAGTAATTTTAATATGTATTGTGCATGGTTTACAAAAAAGGAAACTTAATGAGGGCATACAGGGTAATAGTGCTTGCCATGGTAGTTATAGTCCCACTTTATGGACAAAGAATCAAAACAGCGGCAGAGCGGGCAACAATACGAGCAGAACAAGCTGAATGTAAAGCTCAATGCGCTAAGGTGCGGGCTCCAGAATATGGAAAGTGCATAAAAAAATGTAATCCACCAGCTGATAGCGAACCCTTTATTGATCATAGTAATCTGAGCAGAAGTGTCCAGTTGAGTAAAACTACGGGCAAAGTCCCCTTTGTTCCTGAAGTAAAAAAAGATCCGGGACAAATACTATTTGGTGTAGCCGACATTATAGATGATGCTTTTGTTGGGTTAACCCCCTTAGATGAAGCGAGTATGAACTTGCGTCTTTATATTTTAGACAAATTAAATTACGTACAAATGAGTTCAGCGAAAGACATTGCACCGCCAGGAGAATTCAAGGCAGTGGAAGCAGATCTTTCAGTTGAAAGGATTGCCTACGAGGTATTAAAAAAATGGGATATTTGGTTTGCGGCTATGAAATCAAATGATATACCGCTCATGTTAAATCGGTTTAAAAGAATTTTTGACAAGGAGCTTGGTATTTCTGTTGCTGAATTAACGAGTGGCCCTCCGAATTTTGATAATATTGGAGCAAGGCTGGTCAAGAAATTGGACCACATTGTAAGAACTGTATTGCCTTCTGAATCAAAGACATCCAAAAATGCCAAAAAAGAATCGGCTATAAAATGTATGGCCGAATGTGACAATCAGAGGCTCCTTTCGCCAAAAAGGTTGCAGAAGCCGCATCAAGACGATAAAGATGTGCAGGGACAGGAAGAAAGAGATTATATAAATTGTATGGTATCATGCAATAATGTCGTTGTGCCAATAGAACCGGTGGAACAGGAAGTGTTGAGCCAACAACCGGCGGCTCCTGTTTCCGAGGTAACACCAGAACCAATTAGTGTCTTAATCAAGTAACTCTAAAAACAGAGTGGGTGGATTTTCAACCTGCTGTCTTTTCGCGTCCCATCACCATAAGAAATCTTTTATTATGTGTATTTTTACCAAGCTCATCTTCTAAATAGTTACTTGATATATTGCAGCGTATAGTCAAACCAGGATGAACATGCTATAGTATTTTTCGGTATTTTGTGAAAAATAAAAAGGGCACAATAAGTTCTGGAGGTTGCGGTGTCAATATTTGAAAAGAGAGATGTTGAAAAAAAAGGTCCTTGTACCTGTTCGGGTGATGGGATGTTTTTAACCAATCGGCATTTGAGTTGGATAGTTTCGCTCATTATTTTCCTTGGTTTTTTTACCTTTATAACGGGCTACTTTCTAGGGCAAAAAAAAGCGTCTGAGCAATTTTGCCATAAGGTTGACCAGGATTCTTTGGCAGATAAGGTTTACTCCTCATTATATGCTATGTCTGATACAGTTCCAGACCGTGAAGGGCACTGTGGGGTTCAAGATGAAGGGGCGGGTATAGGTCATAACGAACCTGTAGCTGCAGGTGCGCAACAAGCCAAGGCAGCAGTAGCTCTTGGAATGGAAACTGCGCAAGCGGGTACACTTGTGGCAAGTCCGAGCGCGCAGGATTTAGGTGTTGTAGCAAATCCTGCACCTGTTGCGAGCGTGAGCACAGAACGGTACTATGCAAAATTGGCAGGATTTGGAACAGTACAGGCGGCAAATGGTTTTGTAAAAAAGCTTGCAAAGACTGGCTGTAAGACTATTGTAAAAACGTGCCAAAGCAAAACTGCTAAGGGACGTGCGATTACATGGCATCAAGTAGTAACTGAACCGTTCAGTTCAAAACTGGCGTTGAAAAAAATGGTTGATAAGTTGGCAAAAAGAGAGCACCTCAAGGGTGTGCGTATTGTTAGTTGTTAAGAGTTAATTTTTTTAGGTAGAAGGATTGCTGGTATGATTATCACTATTAGAGAGTACCTGTTAAAAGGTAGATTTTTTAAGATTGTTGTGTGGATATTCCTTATTATTATGCTTATTCTTTGGACGTTCATTCCCAAGGGGGCGCGTAAGGGCTCGCAAGGGACATGGGTTGCAGAGGTTAATGGCCACGAGATAGGCTATAATGATTTTTCACGTAAAGTCGCTGATCAAAAGGCGCAAATTCAGATGCTGAGACAAAAATTGGGGAAATATGCAGATCTTTTGTTCCAAGTTCAGGGCATGCCAAATCCTAATGCTTTAGCGATTGAAGCTTTGGTTCGTGAAGAGCTTATTAATGAGGTAGCACGTAAGTTGCCCGTTAACATTCATGATGATTATATTCGCGCTAAGTTGATGGATTTTAGATTTGTTACGCAAGAGCTTTCTGATTTGGTGCCAATGCACGTGCTCGACCAGTCATCAGGTATTAATATGGCTAAACTTGATAGTTATTTACGGAGCTATCACCTTTCAATGTCAGATTTTCAGCATAAGTTAGAGCAAGCTATTTTACGCGATTTTTGTATGAAGCTCGTTGAAGGTTCATTATATACGCCAGAATTTGCGATAAGGGAAGCTTATGGCGTAGAACACAGTGCTAAGAGTTTTTCTATTCTGACCTTTTCCTATGATTCCTTTTTAAAGCAAGTACAAGCGCAAGAAATAAGCCAGCAAGATTTGCAGGCCTATTTTAAGGATAAAAGCAGCGGGCAGCGTTATTGGATTCCAGAAAAACGTAGTGGTACCGTTTGGAAGTTTGATCCATACGCGTATGGTATCCAGGTAACCAATGAAGATATTCAAGAATATTATGATGAAAATAAGGCAGGCAAATACGTAGAGCAACCAGCAAGGGTTGAAGTTCGCACTATTGTCTTTTCTACCAAAGGTGCTGATGAGCGCGCAGTCTATGAAAAGGCAAAAGCAGTACGGGAGGAGCTTTCTTTGATGCCATCAACCTTTGGGGCAAAAGCACAAGCTATCTCTGATGATAAAGAAAGTGCAAAACGACAAGGTCTTATTCCTGCGTTTTCACGAGGAGCTTATGAGCCAGATTTTGACCGTGCTGCATTCTTATTGAAAAAAGATGGCGATATTTCTGACGTTATTCAAACGAACAAGGGCTTTGAGATCCTTCAACGCGTAAGCAGAACCAAGCAAGCGTACAAGCCTCTTGAAAGCGTTAAAAAAGAAATAGTTGATGCGGTTACTAAGAAAAAGTTTGCAGAGCAGTTTGCACGGGATATTAAGAACGTTGTTGGTACAAAGGATGTTGATGTTCAAGTACTGCAAGAATTTGTTCATGCAAAAGGGGCTCAGGAAACAAGTGTGAAGTCCTTAGAAAAGGATGCATCTTCCAAACTCGCACAAGAACTTTTTGCGATAAAAGCCAATGAGTTGTCTTCCTACTTGGAAGATGGCGTTGGCATGTTGGTTAAAGTAACTGGCATTGAAAAGCGTCATCTTCCTACCTTGGATTCTATTCGAGGCCAGGTGGTTGCTGACATGCAAGAAGAGCGTGCGGCAAAGAAACTAGAGGCGCGGCTTAAGCAAGCAAAAAACATGGCATCAGAAAAGCCGTTGAAGGATATTGCGCAAGAACTCGGTGCAACATTTCAGGAAACTGAGATGATAAATCCGAGCGATGCGAGCAAGATGGCGCTCCTTAAAGATAAGGGTCTCCCGGTAGAACAGGTATTACAAATGGAAAAGCAGGGCCAGGTGGGTATCTTTAAAGGAGAGCGTAATGGCTATCTTGTTCAGGTAGACAAAGTTGAAGCGATAGACGAAAAAGCATTCCAAGCAGCTAAGAAAGAGTTTGCTGCCAAGCTCGAGCAGGAGCGTGGGTTTGCGGTCACAAAAGGCTTTGTTGATTCTTTAAATAGAACTGCTACAATAAAACTCAATGAATCACTATTGAATACATAATTTAAGAGCACACATTTTCTATGGCAACAAAGAAAGTTAAAGAGCCTACTAAGGTAGGCTCTTATGATATGAAAAATGAAGAAAAGGCCTTTAAGCAAAAGGCATTGGAAGTTACCTTTTCTCAGATAGACAAACAGTATGGCAATGGCGCGGTGATGCTTTTAGGGCAGAACCCGCATATGCATATAGAAACAATTTCTACCGGATCGATCCTGATTAATCAGGCTATTGGTATCGGTGGCTACCCAAGAGGTCGGATTATAGAGATCTATGGTCCTGAAGCTTCTGGTAAAACAACCCTTGCAATGCACGCAATTGCACAAGCTCAAAAAAATGGTGGCATTTGTGCATTTATCGATGCTGAGCATGCTCTTGATTCCACGTATGCGGCGAATTTGGGTATTAATATCGATGAGCTTATAATTTCACAACCTGACTATGGTGAGCAAGCGCTTGATATCACTGAAATGCTCGTTCGCTCAGGAGCGGTTGATGTTATTGTCATTGACTCCGTCGCGGCGTTGGTTCCTAAGGCTGAACTTGAAGGTGATATGGGTGACTCCCATATGGGTTTACAGGCTCGCTTGATGTCCCAGGCTTTGCGTAAGTTGACGCCTGTGGTGCATAAATCAAAGACCGTTTTGATCTTTATTAACCAGGTTCGTCAAAATATTGGCGGTGGTCCTTTTGCTAAAAAGGAAACCACAACAGGTGGTAATGCGTTAAAGTTTTATGCATCTATTCGTTTGGATGTACGTAGAATCGCAAGCCTTAAAAAGGGTGAAGTTAATTTTGGTAATAGAATTGCCGTTAAAGTGGTTAAAAATAAAGTTGCACCACCGTTTAAGCGTGTTGAGCTTGATTTGTTGTTTAGTGAAGGCATAAGTCATGAGTTGGATCTCTTGGACGCTGCAGTACACTATGAAATAATCACCAAATCTGGTTCATGGTTGGCGTTTGACGGAGCTAATATAGCTCAGGGCAGAGAACAGGTAATTGCCTATCTCAAGGAAAATAAAGCAGTTGCTCAACTCATTGAAGACAGAGTACAAGAGGCAATTGTATCGGGTCAGCATGGCTCAGCGGTTACCGCAATGGGCGCTGTAGATGGTGCTGAGTTTTCCGAGTTTGATAATTAATTATTCTTTTATAGTAAAGGATGGTCGCTGCGTTGAAAGGTAAAAAAGAATCTCTTCCGATGATAAATGAGCGGATCCGTGCCGAGGAAGTACAGCTTATTACTCACGAAGGTGAGAATATAGGTATCGTTTCCAAAGCCAAGGCCTTGCGCATGGCGCAAGATGTAAGCCTTGATCTTGTTCTGATTTCTGATGAAGGGAAAGAGGGCACCCCGGTTGCTAAAATTATGGATTTCGGTAAAATTCTTTACGAGAAAAAGAAGAAGCAAGCCGAATCCAAAAAGCATCAAAAAGTTATACATATAAAAGAAATTAAGATTCGCCCGCTCATTGGTGAGCATGACTATCAAACAAAAATGAAGCAAGCTATTCAGTTTTTGCAAGAAGGCAAGCGGGTTAAGGTAACGCTGTTCTTTAAGGGACGCGAAAATATCACCAAGGAAAAACGGGGAACTGAGATTTTTGAGAGAGTTTCAAAGACTTTTGATGAACAAGGTTTATTGCCCAATTTGATACAAGAACAAGATGCAAAAGCGGGCCAGTATTGGTCTCGTATTTATTATTTAAAGAACACAAAGTAACTAGGACAGCAATGCCAAAAATGAAAACTCGCTCTGCCGCAAAGAAACGTTTTACCAAAATGGCTTCCGGCAAAATTAAAAGAGCAAAAGGCTACAGAAGACATCTGTTGACCAAAAAGACAAGAAAAAATAAACGCCAACTGCGTGGTTCGTCCTTTGTGGGCAAATCAGATATGTCGTTGATTGTGCGCTTGTTGCCAAATTAATGTTGTGTAATTTGGATGCGTAAGAGCATTCGATGGGTGATTTTGGAATATATTAGAATATATATATTGGGGTGGAATTATGACTAGAGTCAAACGCGGTATGGCGACGAAGAAACGTCACAAACGCATATTAAAGCAAACCAAAGGGTTTTGGGGACAGCGAAAAAACGTATTTTTAAGAGCTAAAGAAACGTTGCTACGCGCAATGGCTTTTGCTTTTAAAGGTCGTAAGATGGAAAAAAGATCGATGCGATGCCTTTTCATTACTCGTGTTAAAGCAGCAGCTCAACAACATGATCTTTCATACAATGTTTTTATGCATGGTCTTAAGAAAGCGGATGTTCAACTTAATCGTAAAATGTTGAGCCAGATGGCGATTTTTGATGCGCCAGCATTTACTTCCGTGGTTAACGTTATCAAAAGATAGCACTTTGCTTGACAATGCTAACCCTCGCTGCCTAGACTAAGCCGTGTAGAAATAAATCTTTATCGGTACATATGGGGAGGTAGCGAAAGTGTTAGATATTTTAGAGCAAAAAGTTTCTTCTTTGATAGAACTAGCGCGTGAATTAAAACAAGAAAACGTGCGATTAGTAGAAAACATAGCTCAATTGACCGCCAAGTTAGAAAAGACTGAAAAGACTCTGCTGGGCGGTAGTGAGCGTATAGAAGAGCTTGATCAAGAACGAGAGCTGACAAAAAATATTGTTAATGACTTGATCAAGAGTATTGATATGTTGGTTGAGAGCGAAAAACAAAGATAATGGATGTACAGGCAAAGAGTTGCAAGGTTACCATTTTTGGGGATGAATATACGCTTTTAAGTAATGAAACTGAAGCGCATGTTATTGAGTCTGCCAAACTGATTGATTCTTGTATGCAGGAAATTGCGAGTAAAGCAAAAATTTCTGATGGCAAGAAGGTAGCGGTATTGGCGGCTTTACGTATTGCGAGTCGAGTTTTACAATTAGAGGCGCAACAAGAGAAAAAGGAGCATCAATTGAAGTCTCTTGTTCAGGAATTAGACAGCGAACTGAAAAAGTATTCATCTTCCGTAAATAATGGCTAGTAATTGTAGGTGAGCGGCGGTTTTTTTGTAGAGTATCAACCTCGCCCTTTTCCCTGGCAATTAGGCGCCCTTGTCCATACATGTTTTTCGTGAAGCGCGCTCACTTTAATGCGTAGTGAAGCGCTTTCACCGACTTCTTTTCTACCTATCGTTTTTCTTTATAGTGTCAGCGCTCATGCGCGCTATAATTAATGTAAAACTCCAAATGTGGATTTAGGAAAGTGATGATTGGATCAACTATTATTATCTTATTGGCCGTAGTCGCCGTTAGTGCGATTATTGGCCTTTTGTTGTTTTATGCGCAAAAGAAGATTGCAAAAGCGAACGAGCTTCTTGCTGAATCAGGCAAGCGCTCGCAGAATGTAAAACGAGAAATTGAGGCAGAAAAGCGCGAAGCGCTGCTTAAAATTAAAGATGAGCAGCACAAAAGAAGAAGTGAATTTGAACTGGAAATGAAGCATGAGCGTGTAGAGCTTGATCGGTTGCAAAGTAAGATCAATGCAAAATATGAAGGCATTGAAAAGAAAGAACAAGCGGTTGATGAGTTACGTCGTGAAATGCAGCAAAAAGAGCGTAATCTTTCTCGAGCGGAAGATGCACTGCGCATAAGCGAAACCAAGATCAAAAATCTTTATACTGAACTTATTACTAAGCTTGAGCGCATTGCAAACATGACTCAAGAAGAGGCACGCAAGAACCTCTTTGAGACACTGCAAGATGAAGTCATTCTAGCGAACCAAAAATGGGTACAGCGCGCTGAAGAAGAAACAAAACAAATAGCTAAAGACAAAGCGATGCATATCGTTGTGACCGCTATGCAACGGCATGTTGCGGAACAAGTTACTCCGCATTCTTCTAGTGTTGTTCATTTGCCTACCGATGATATGAAAGGTCGTATTATTGGTAAAGAAGGCAGAAATATTAAGTCACTTGAAATGGCAACCGGCATGGAATTCGTGATTGGTGATACGCCAGAAATTATAACCATCTCCGGCTTTAACCCGGTTCGACGTGAAGTTGCGCGCCGTACTTTAGAACGTTTGATACGTGACGGTAGAATTAATCCTTCTCGTATTGAAGAAACGGTAGCACAGGTTGAAAAAGAAATAGAGGATGTTATCCAGGAATACGGTCGAGACACCGTCTTGGAATTTAACATGCAGGGAGTGCATCCTGAACTTATTACTCTTTTAGGTAAACTTCACTTCAGAACAAGCTTTTCACAAAATGTTTTGACTCATAGCAAAGAGGTGGGGATTTTCTGCCGCATGATTGCTGAAGAACTTGGGCTTGATGGCGCGCTTGCGCTGCGAGCTGGTCTTTTGCATGATATTGGTAAAGCGGTAAGCGCAGAAGTTGAAGGGCCTCACGCTACTATTGGTGCTGATCTTGCAAAACGGTATGGTGAAGACCCTATCGTAGTAAATGCTATCGCTGCTCACCATGAAGAAGTTGAATTTGGATCATTATATGCTCCGTTAGTGGTTATTGCTGATACCATTTCTGCTTCACGCCCTGGCGCACGCCGTGAAACCCTAACCGCCTACGTAAAACGTCTTGAGCAGTTGGAAGAGATTGCAAATTCGTTTGATGGTATCAAACGGGCTTATGCCTTACAAGCTGGCCGCGAAGTGAGAATCATTGTAGAAGAAGACAGAGTGAGTGATATAGAAGCGAGTGTTCTAGCAAGTAGCATTGCACGTCGCGTAGAGCAAGAAATGAACTTTCCTGGTCAAATTAAAGTGAATGTTATTCGCGAAAAGCGATCTATTGAATACGCAAAATAAATAAGGGCATCTATGGCTAGCATACGAGTACTATTGCTTGGAGACCTTGTTGGGTCTCCAGGGCGTACTATTTTTCAAAAACATATTGATCGTTTGCGCAAAGAGCTTTCTATAGACGCGCTTATAGTAAATGGTGAAAACAGTGCACATGGCCGCGGTATTACTCCGAGCATCGCCAATTATTTTAAAAGCCGTGGTGTGGACGTCATCACTACTGGCAACCACATTTGGCAACAGAAAGAGATTAACTCTTATCTGGATGCCAATAAAAATGTACTTCGCCCGGCAAATTTTCCGAGTGAATGTCCGGGTACTGGCGTGACCACCTTTAACTGTAAAGGTTATGAGGTTGGGGTTATTAATGTGCAAGGGCGCGTTTTTATGCGCGAGCATCTTGCTTGTCCTTTTAAAACGGTTGATTCTGTTCTGACCTTTTTAAAAAGTAAAACCAAAATCATCTTTGTTGATTTTCACGCAGAAGTAACTTCTGAAAAGGCTGGCATGGGCCTTTACTTAGATGGCAGAGTGAGTGGGGTAGTTGGTACACACACTCATATCCAGACAGCTGACGAACGTATTTTACCCGGTGGTACTGCCTTTATAACTGACCTCGGCATGGCCGGTGCGCTTAATTCTATGATTGGCATGAAAAAGGAAGCTATTCTGCATAACTTTATTACGCAGATGCCGGCTCGGTTTACCGTTGATGATACGCCGCCATTGGTTATGTCGGGTGTTTGGATTGAAGTTGATGTTGCGACCGGTAAGGCTTTAAATATTCAACGAGTTCGTGTTGTTGATAATGACATAGCGGTAGATACTTCACTCTAAACCGCTATCAGATCAAAAGGGTCTTTTTTATGGTGCTTATTCTTGTTATGTATATGCTCCTTGCCAGCACATTTACGCTGGGCAAGGCAGTACTGCAGTACATTAACCCTATTTTATTTATTGGTATTCGCATGACGCTGGGTGGTATTTTACTGCTCGGGTATATCCGTTATTGGAAAAAGGATCAGTGGCACCTAGAAAGGCGACATTGGTCCTTGTTTGCTTGTATTGTATTTTTTCATATTTATTGTGCATACATATTGGAATTTGTTGCCTTGCGCGACATGACTTCGTCAAAAGCCTGCCTATTGTATAACCTTTCTCCCTTTTTGACTGCCGCATGTTCTTATTTTTTCTTTTCTGAACGTATGTCGAGCAAGAAGTGGTTTGGCCTCTTTTTGGGCTGTGCTGGATTTTTACCGACGTTGGTAGCGCCTACGCCTGGAGAGGGCAGGGCGGTGCTGCTTATTTCAGAACCGGAAATATTACTTTTGCTTTCAGTCATCTCATCGGTCTTTGGCTGGATGGTTATGAAAAAGCTGGTGCTACGTGAAGGCTACTCTCCAATAATGGTAAACGGTGTGGGGATGTTTTTTGGAGGTCTTTGCGCACTGGCCACTTCATTCTCGGTTGAAGGCATGCCAACTGTGGTAACTGGACCTGGCGCTCTGGACACCGTCATGATGGTGGCGCTCTATACGGGGTTGCTGATTCTTATTGCTAACGTCATTTTTTATAATCTCTATGGCTATTTACTTTCGCAGTATTCAGCTACCTTTTTGTCCTTTGCTGGGTTTATGTGTCCACTTTTTGCCGCTGCGTATGGCAGTTTGTTTCTGGGTGAGACAGTACCTGCTGGGTTCTTTGCAACGATCCTGTTTGTGTTTGTCGGATTGTATCTATTTTACCAAGAAGAACTCATTTCTATTCAAAAATAGCAAGAGCTATTTTTGAAATAAGATGTATTTCATTTTTAGTTCACATGAAATGGGAGCTTGTGACCATTTCATTAAAAAGTAATTACCGATCACCTTTTGATGAGGATCTTTGATCGCTCGTCAAAATATAATAGGCTCCCACTTGGAGAGCCTATTAAGTATCGGATCTAAAGCGTCAGCATTAAGCAGCAGGTTTTGCTGTTGCTCTACGCTTAGCCATTCTACGCTTAGGTGTTGCTTTTCTCTTAGCTGTTTTACGTTTAGTTGGCGTTATGAAAGACATTGCTTCTTCAAAAAGTGAAGGAGCTGTTTTTTTCTTAGCCGCTGTTCTACGCTTAGGAGCTGCTTTTTTAGCTGCTTTACGTTTAGGAGCCGCTTTTTTAGCTGCCTTACGTTTAGGAGCTGCCTTTTTAGCTGCTACTTTACGTTTAGGAGCTGCTTTTTTAGCTGCCTTACGTTTAGGAGCTGCCTTTTTAGCTGCTACTCTACGCTTAGGAGCTGCTTTTTTAGCAGTCTTACGCTTAGGAGCCGCTTTTTTAGCTGCTGCTTTACGCTTAGGAGCTGCTTTTTTTGTTGTTTTTTTACGAACAACTTTCTTCTTTGCTACCATAATAATCCCCTTGTTTTAAAAACATGTGTTAGCACTATGCTACCACTTCCCTTTATACTTTTTTATCTACTACAGAAAATGTAACCACCTTGAACAAACCCCCTTTTCTTAAAATTTGCTCTTCCTTCTCCTACCTTCTAATTCAATCGTACAAAATTCCGACTTTAAAAATCAAGAGTTTTCGTACAAAATGTGAGATTTCTTTTAACCGCATCAAAAAAATATATCACTTTTTGGCACGTTTTTTGTGGCGTGTTTTTATAGTTTTATTATTGCTTGATAGTGCGATAGCGAAGCATTTTTCGCAGGATTGACAAGGGGTAAAAAATGGCTACTTTTTTGGCATGGAAGATGATGAGATTTTTGTTGTAAAAAAATAGTCGATTTTTGAAGATTTTTGATTTTTTTTTGGTGAAAATCGATAAAAACTGGGTCCACTTTTGATCAAAACGGCAAAAATTTATAGGGCAATGGCCTAGTAGCCTAGGTGCTTTTGTCCCTTTTTTGCTGCCGCTGCATCGTGTGGCAGGCCATATCGGGCATAAAAAGCATGAGTGGCAGTGTAATAAGTGTCCCCATTGCCATCGGCATGGAGTAGCTTTGAGTGTTGGCCTTTTTCCAACCTAAGTAGGTGGGTATTGTGGTGTCCGGTTGCACGGAGTTTGTCGTAAAGTCTACGGGTGCCTGTTGCGGGAACAGTGCCATCTTCTTGTGAACTTACGATTAAAATTGGCAAATCCTTGCGGACCGTTGCAGCGCTATCAATTGGTTGTTTGCCTGCCTTGTGGTATTTGAAAAATGGTATGCCATAAGCGGCAGCAGTTTTCACTGTTGCGGCCAACCAAGGGTGTGCTGCAAAAATGTCGCCAAGCACCCCATCGAATGAATCAAAGGGGGATTCCAGCACCACAGCCTTGACGTCTGAGGTATCGTAATGTGTGTCTGCCAAATAATTAATTATTACTGCCGCACCGCGGGAAAGCCCAACAAAGACCATATTTTTTTGGCCTTGCTGTTTGGCATATTCGTGTGCTTGTGCAAAAGTTTCTATCTCATTTTTTTGTCCCATGCTGGTCTTGGCAAAGCGCACACGCAGCATCCGCGCCATTATTTCTTGCGCATCTGGGTAATTGAAGATTACGCAAGGGCCATCAATCACATAGGGTTTTATGGGTGCGTTAGGCTCTCTTTGGGATGTGTCTTTGATGAAGGCAAATGCCTGTTTGTAGCTATCAGCAAGCCCGTGCGAAAATATGTAGATTGTGTCTTGATTCTGAGGGGTGCCATACAGCTGTGGGTTAGCATCTGGTGTGGTATGGTCATAAAAGCGGTTATAGCCGTAATAGCTTGCAAATGCCAAGCTTGCGAGGCTAGTTGCTATGCGTGTTGGATAGTTTGCAATGACTTCAAGGATTGGAAACATCTCAGCTCCTGAAAGCGGGTATAAAGCCGTTGGTATCAGGAGCAAGGATAGTATAAGGCGGCGTTGTTTGTACATGGAATTACTAGTTTCGGTTCCAAACTGGAACTTAATTAGAAGGGATCGACCTTGTAGTTATAGCCGTGCCATAACCTGTTGTGGGCTTTTGTGTGTTGAGAAAATACCAAGGTCAGCAAGCTGCGTGAGCGCATCGATAGGTTTTTTATAATTAAACAGAACCCCGGTAATACCGGTTTGCTCAGCGCCAATTATGTTGTTCGGTTCGTCGTCAATAAAGCAACATTCGTTTGCTTGTAAATTAAAGCGCACGAGCATGTGCTGGAACATGGCGGCATGTGGTTTCATTGCCTTAACGTCAGCGGATATCACCATGCCGTCAAAAAGGGCAAAGACGTCTGGGAATTTGTTTTTAAGTAAAGCCATAATTTCTGAATCCATGTTGGAAAGTAAATAAACTTTAAAGCCAACTTTTTTGCAGTGCTTTAAAAGCGTGATTGCTTCAGGTATTGGGTCATAGAGCGCACAGCGCTCTTCCGGGTTAAACATGATGGTGGCTATTTTTTTAAGTAAGCGATGTTCCGTTTCGCTGCTGTAAAAATCGGCAGGCAACGCATCAAGTTTTTGGTTGATTTGTGCGATCAGGCTCTTAGTTGGCACAATGCCCATCATCCAATCGCAA
>Ga0206948_1023_pt1 | contig 49093 bp, 48 predicted proteins | sample Alteio_BWOrgHeat_FD_153236 | JGI IMG/M metagenome (GOLD analysis project Ga0206948, IMG submission 153236) | Enriched cells from forest soil in Barre Woods Harvard Forest LTER site, Petersham, Massachusetts, United States -... | ecosystem: Environmental > Terrestrial > Soil > Temperate forest > O... | reverse complement strand
GATATCGGCTGTGACTTTGGTGCTATCGGCGTGCAGAGCGCAATCGACCATATGGGATTGTGCCTCCTCGTCCTCGCCGAATGACAGTATTTTCCCCAGGCCCGCTTTTTCGGCGTGGGCTTTCAGCCGCGCAAAATGCGGGTTGTCGAGGTTGAGGATGGCAATGCCGTCCTTGCCCATGCTCTGGAATATTTCAGCCTTGGCGTCGGCGATAGCCTCCGCGTTCTTGAAGAATTCGATATGCACGGGCTCGATGGTGGTGATGATGGCGATATGCGGCTTCACCTGCTGCGTCAGTTTCGCCAGTTCGCCCGCGTGGTTCATGCCCATTTCGAAAATACCGTAGGCAGCATCCCTCGGCATATTGGCGAGCGACAGCGGCACGCCCCAGTGGTTGTTGAAACTCTTCTTGCTGGCATGCGTTTTGCCAAGCGCGCTGAAGACGATATAGAGAAGTTCCTTGGTGCCGGTCTTTCCGGCGGAGCCGGTGACGGCGATAATTTTCGCGGTGCTGCGCGCACGGGAGGCGAACCCGAGTTTTTCCAGCGCGGCCATGGTGTCATCGACATGAACGAGGGCGCCTGATTTTGCCGTGAAGCCTTTTTTAACAATCGCTGCGGATGCGCCTGCCTTGAAAGCCGCCTCCACATAGTCATGCCCGTCCAGCGCGTCGCCTTTGAGGGCGAGATAAATTTCGCCTTTTTTCAGGGTGCGTGTGTCGATGGAAACACCGGTCGCTTCAAAAGCGCCTGTTGCGGTGCCGCCCGTGGCGGCTTCAATTTCCTGTGCCGTCCAGAGGGTCATTTGCTGAGCTCCAGTACGGCATTGCGGGCTTCGTTGACGTCATCAAACGGCAGTATTTCCTTGCCGACAATTTGTCCTTGCTCATGGCCTTTGCCTGCGATCACCAGCACATCGTCCGGCCCAAGATGGCGGATCGCGACGCGGATCGCTTCACGACGTCCGGCAATTTCGGTTGCCTTGGGTGCTGCCTTCATGATCTCACTGCGAATGGTGGAAGCATCCTCCGTGCGGGGGTTATCGTCGGTGACGATGACCTTGTCGGCGATGCGTGTGGCGATCTCGCCCATCATCGGGCGCTTGCCCTTGTCACGGTCGCCGCCGCAGCCAAAGACGACATGCAGGTTTTTCGGTGTATGTGGCTTCAGTGCCTTAAGCATTGTCTCTAAGCCGTCAGGCGTATGGGCGTAATCGACATAGATGGGCGCACCGTTCGGGTGCTTGGCGGCAAACTCCAGCCGTCCGCGCACGCTTTGCAATCTCTCCAGCGCATAGACGCCCTGCATATGCAGCAGGCGGTTGTCCGGGTCTTCGGCAAGCACAAGGCCCAAAGCGCAAAGCGCATTAGATGCCTGAAAGTCGCCGACCAGCGGCAGTTCAAGCTCATAGCGTTCGCCGAACACGATCAGCTCGACAAACTGTCCGTCGGCGAGCGGGCGCTGGCGGGCGAGGCGGATATCCTTGGCGGTTTTGCCGTAGTCGATGACGCGCAGGCCGCGCTTCTCGCAGGCGGCGCGCACCGCGCCGGAATAGGGTGTGTCGCTGTTGATAACGGCGACGCCGCCGTCGATTAACACTTCATGGAACAGGCGCAGTTTGGCTTCAAGGTAGTTTTCCATCGTCCCGTGATAATCGAGGTGGTCGCGGGTAAGGTTGGTGAAACCGGCGGCCGTGACGCGCACGCCGTCGAGGCGATATTGGTCGAGCCCCTGGCTTGAAGCTTCAATGGCAAGATGCGTGACGCCCGAGGCTTCCAGTTCGGCGATTTCGGAGTGCAGCGTCACAGGGTCGGGCGTGGTGAGCGAGCCGGGGCGGTTGATACTCCCCCCGTTTGTATAATTCGCGATGATGCCGATGGTGCCGAGGCAGGCGGCGGCATGTTCCATCGACTGCCACATCTGGCGGCAGAAATTGACGGTGGAGCTTTTGCCGTTGGTGCCGGTGACGGCGACGATCACTTCCATCTGCTTGCCGAAGAAGGCGGCGGCCATTTTGGCGAAGCTGCGGCGCGGGTTTTTGTCCTCCAGCACGACGACGGTTTTTGAACTCACCACCGTGCCTTCTGGCGCGAGGATGGCGACAGCGCCCTTTTTGATCGCTTCCTCGATAAACAGCCGTCCGTCCTGTTTCAAGCCGGGGAAGGCGGCGAAAAGATAGCCCGCGCGCACCTCGCGCGAGTCGGAGGTGAGGCCGGTAATTTCCGTCGAGGCGGCCAGCGTTTTGTCGCTGATCTTCAGGCCCTCAAGTTCAGTGGTCAGTTCCAAGAGACGCAAGCGTGCTTCCTTCCTTAAACTCTTTCAGATAAGCGGACATTTCTCTTTCAATGTCCTTGTTGGTGCGCTCCAGGTCCGGCGGGATCTGGTATAGCGGACCCATCTGCGCAATAACGTTGGCCACCACCGGCGCCGCCGTCCAGCCGCCGGTCGAAAAGCCGTGGGTGTCGGGTGTCCCCTGCGGCTCGTCAATAATGGCGAGAACGGCATAGCGCGGCATTTGTATTGGAAATACACCAATAAACGAGGAAAGAGAAGCATTATGCTCATATCTGCCGTTAATATTTTTCTCGGCGGTGCCGGTTTTGCCGCCGACGTCATACCCGTCGACATGGGCCTTGGTGCCGGTGCCGTCGGTAACCGTCAGCTCGAGCAGCTGGCGCATTTTAGTGGAGGTTTCGGCGCTGACGACGCGGGTGCCTTCCGGTGTCAATGACAGGTTATCCCGCCTGTCCCCCTTTATCAGCGTCGAGCGGGGCATAATGCCGCCGTTAACCAGAGCCGAGGCCGCCCGTATCAGATGCAGGGGCGAGACAGCGATGCCGTGGCCGAAAGAGGCGGTGAGGGTACTGACCTCGCTCCACGGCGAGGGGTAGAGCGGCGCGCCCCGCTCCGGCAGTTCGACCGGCGCCTGCGCCATAAAGCCCATGGATTCATAGAAATCCTTAAGGGCGTGGTCGCCGAGGCTGTCGGCCATCTTGGCGGTGCCTATGTTAGAGGAATACATGAAAATTTCCGGTACGGTCAGTGCGCGTTTTTTGGCGTGATAGTCGGAGATTTTGAAACGCCCCACCTTGATGGGCTCGGAGGCGTCGAACATGCTGGAGAAATGCACCTTGCCGCTGTCAAGCGCGGCGGCGGTCGAGAAGAGCTTGAAGGTCGAGCCCATTTCGAACACGCCGAGCGTGGCGCGGTTGAATTTTTCTTCATCCGTCGCGTCGCCGAGACGGTTGGGGTCGAAATCCGGCAGCGAAACCATAGCGATGATCTCGCCCGTGTTGACATCCATCACCATGCCGATGCCGTCCTTGGCGTGGAATTTTTTGACAGCCTCGGCAAGTTCGCGGTGCATGATGTGCTGGATGCGGAGGTCAATGGTCAGCTGCACGGGCTTGTCGCCCTCGGCCAGCTGTTTGTTGAAATATTTCTCGATGCCCGCGATGCCGTTGCCGTCCACATCGGTATAGCCGAGGACATGCGCCGTCAGGCTGGCGTCGGGGTAGATGCGGCGGCCTTCATCCTGAAAGCTTAAGCTCGGGTTGCCGATGGCGTTGATGGCATATTCCTGCTTCGGCGTCACGTTGCGCTGGATCCAGATAAATTCCTTGCCGGAGGAAAGTTTCTCCAGCAGTTCGGCGTAAGTCTGTTCGGGCAGGATGGCGGCGAGTTTTTTGGCAAGCGCGGCCGGGTCTTCCACCATTGTCGTATCGGCATAGACCGAGGCCATTTTCAGCGAGGCCGCGAGGGGATTGCCGTTGCGGTCGAGGATCTCGCCGCGCAGCGGCTTGACGATGGGGGCGCTGTCCTGGTTGCCCGCGGTGGTGTCCGTGCTTTTATGGCGCAGCAGCGTGAGGTCTCCCATGCGCAGGCCAATCGCAAGGTAACCCGCCATCAGCACCATCACGACCCAGACAAGGCGCGCGCGCGCCTGGTCCAGCGCCTGCGCCTGTGCGCCGGTGATTGTCAGCTTGTTCTGCTCGAAGACGTCCTGCATCATTACTCGACACCCGAGCGCAGGTTTTTCATGAGGTCATTGAAGCTGCGGGTGTTGGTGGCGGTTTTGTTATCATGCCCGCTGTTGCTAGTTACGCGGGGTTTTGGCGGCGCCCAGGAGATTGTCCGGATATCGACACGGTTCTTGGATATCTTGACGGGCGCATGATGCGCGTCTTTTGCCTTTATAACGGGCTTTGGCGTTTCAATCGCGGCGATCTGTGGTTTTTCAGCCTTCTTTTCTTCAGTCTTTTCTTCGGGCGCGGGAGCCGCTGCAACGCTTGCTTCAGGCGCGTCGGCGGGGCGCGGAGCGATATCTTCCAGCTTCACAAACTGGCTGGCCTTGAGCGGCGCGAGGTCCAGATAAGTTTTGGCCAGCTTTTCGAGGCGCGCCGGCTGGTTGAGGTAGCTCCATTCGGCGTTCAGCACACGCAGGGACTCTTCCTCCTTGCCGATCGACACATTGAGCGCGGCGAGCTTTTCACGCTCGTCATGCACTTTCTGGCTGGTGTGAAAAAGCGCGGTGCCGAAGAAGGCGGAGAGGACAAGAAAGAACAGAGTTGATCTACGCATGGCTTGCCTCCCATGCCGGCGCGGCGGAGCGGAGACCATACCGGAGCCGCGCCGAGCGGGAGCGCGGGTTGACATCTATCTCGGCGTCGGAGGCTTTGAGGCCGTTGGTGGCCTCGATAACGAAAGTGGGCTTTGGTCCCGTGGGCGCGGCAGGTAAGTGGCGCGAGTTATTGCCGAGCGCGCCTGCGCGTTCCTTGAGGAAGTTCTTGACGATCCAGTCCTCGAGCGAGTGGAATGAGACGACCACCAGCCGTCCTTCCGGCAGCAGCAGGTTTTCGGCGGCCTGCAGCGCTTTTTCAAGCTCGCCCAGCTCATCGTTCACATGGATGCGCAGCGCCTGGAAAGTTTTGGTGGCGGTATCGGTGCGCAGCTTCGGGTGCTGCGGCAGCACGCTGTGGACGACGTCCGCCAGTTGCAGCGTTGTTGCAATCGTCGCGAGGGCGCGGACGGCGACGATCCGTTTGGCGATCTGGCGCGAGGCGCGCTCCTCGCCGTAAGTGTAGATGATATGGGCGAGGTCTTTTTCGCTCGCTGTATTGACGACATCGGCGGCGCTGGGCCCGGCTTTGCTCATGCGCATATCGAGCGGTCCGTCTTTCTGAAACGAAAAGCCGCGCTCCGCTGTCGAAAGCTGTATCGATGAGACGCCGATATCAAGAACTATTCCATCAAGCTGTGTGATGTTCTGCGTTTGCAAAAGTTCGGCGATGCTGCCAAAGCAGCCGTGCAATGGAATAAGCCTTCCTGCAAAATCTTTCGCCATGCTGATGGCGCGCGCATAAGCCTCGGGGTCGCGGTCGACGGCATAGACGGTGCAATTTGCGGCTTCGAGAATAGCGCGCGTATAGCCGCCCGCGCCGAAAGTGCCGTCAACGTAAACGCCGCCGTCTTTCGGCTTGAGGGTGCGCAGAACCTCTTCCAGCATCACCGGGATATGCCCGGACGGTGACTGCGATACATGCTGAGAGCGTGACTTGACCATCGCTATTTAAACACCCAAACCATTTGTTCTGTCAAACCTGCGCGGCCCCCGCCTGCAGGAATAACTCCCCGTTAACTCTCTGTTAAGTTTACACACAGGTGACTCAGGCGTCAACGCAAAGGGGCTGATTTTCTGGGTGTTAAAGAACTTTTTGCCACGCCGGACTCGTTCCGGCGTCCATGGATGCCGCAACAAGTGCGGCATGGCGAAATTTTGAAGATTATAGGGCGCATCTGGAAAAAGAAAACGCGCCTTTTTGAGGGGCGCGTTTTCTTTATAGGATCGTTGTTTCGACGGTTAGTTTAGAATCCGTCGTCGCCATCGATGGTCGGGCCTTTTTTGGGGCCGGGGAGCATCTTAGGCGGGGTTTTCTTGACGGTTTCGACCAGCTCGGGCGTGCCTGTGGGTCCGAGTTCGATGCGGTATTTGGAACCCATCGCTTCGGCCGCCTTGTTGAAAACGTCAACCAGGCGCTTGTCGAGCTTCTTGTCGTTGCCCCATAGCAGTTTTGCCTGCTTGAACATGTTCTCTTCCTGGCCCGGGGGGAAGCGCAGCATCTGGCCCGGCGGCAGCTTTTTCAGCTGGGCGGTGACCTGCTCGAGGCTGCTGTTCAGCCCGGCCATGAAGATGCGCTTGGCGTCGTTGCTGGCCTTGGTCAGGTTTTCGTCCTGCTGGCCGGGGTAGGAGTCGATGTGCAGCACTTCAGCAATCACGCCGGCGACGGCGGAGCCGAACTTGGCTTCAACCTTCTGGTAGTCGATCGGGTCGCGCACGCAGTCAAGCAGCAGGGCCGAGGCGAGCAGCGAGGCCGAAGTGTTTTCGCTGTTGTTCTGCACTTCGAGCACGGGGCCGAGCTTCGTTGCGTTGAACATGAGGTCGAGCTGCTGCGACACGATCTTCGGCAGTTGCTTCAGCTGCATGTCTTTCTGCATTTCGAGGCGTGATTTCTTGAGGTTGTATTCGTCATCCGTCATCTGCCCGCTGTCCTTGCCGTCGTTCAGGTAGTCGAGCTGGAACTGGAACTGGCTTTCGATCTGTTGCTTGAACTGCGCTTCCAGCTCAGGCGCGAGCGCCCGGTTGTATTCATAGGAATAGTTGAAGGCTTCTTCAACGAGCTTGTCTTGTTTCAATCCTGTTTCTGCAAATTTCATGGCTTTTCCTTCAGCGGGTTAGAATCACATAATGTTTTATAGGTAGGATTAGAGAAATATCACAGCGTTTAGGGGAATACAATACGCCATCTGGCATAAAGCCGCCGATGAAAACGGTTATTAGGTAAAAATAACTTTATGTCTAAAATCCATCATCGCCAAAGTTGCCGGGCTTTTTGCCAAGAGCCGTTTTTGTGATGTTTTGCGTAATTTTGACGAGTTCGGGAGCTCCTTTTGCATCCACTTCTATTCTGAGCCTGGAGGATACAGCCCCTGCTGCGCGGTTGAAGGTATCGACAATCCGCGCATCGAGTTTCTTGTCATTGCCCCAGAGCAATCTGGCTTCGTTAAAATTTTCTTTTTGCTCTTCCGTATCCCATAGCGTTAAGGAGCTTTTCTCTTTTTCTGAGGCACTTACAAAAATCCGTTCATGGTCATTGGCCAGCACTGCTATGAGAATGCGTTTGGCGTCGCTGCTGGCGGCAATCATTCTTGTGTCGCGCAACCCTTCCATGTCTTCGACATGAAGTACTTCAGCGATCAGACCGGCAACAGTGTCGCCGAATTTTTTTTCGAGCTGTTTATACTCGACCGGATCACGCGCACAGTCGAGCAGCAGCGTTGCGGCGATCAGCGCCGGAGAAGAATTTTCGCTGTGAATCTGAATTTCCACGGCGCTGCCGAGCCTGGATTCCGCGAAGGTCTTGACAAGATTGCTTTCAAGCTGTTGTTCACGGAACTTTTGTTGCTCCTCGCGCAATTTTTCCAGTTTAGCTTTCCCTTTTGCGTAAGCATCTTCAGAGAGTGTCCCGGCTTTTTTACCCGCATCAAGCCTGTTTAATTCTTCTTCAAAATAACGATTGAACCGCTTGGTGAAGACCGCCCGTATTTCATCAGCCATGAGTTGCGTATAATGCGCATAGGCGTAGTCAAAAGCCTGTTCAACCAGCTTGTCGTTCACCAGCCCTGTGTCGCTGAATTTCATGGCGTCAAAACCCGTCATCGCCAAAGCTGCCGGGCTTTTTGCCGCGGGCGGGTTTGGCGACGGGGATTTTCGGCGTGTTGTTGACGAGCTCGAGCGCGCCTTTTTCGCTGACTTCCATCCGGTAGTTGGAGGACAGCACTTCTGCTGCATAGTTGAAAATATCCACCAGCCGTGCATCAAGTTTTTTGTCGTTGCCCCACAGCGGCTTCGCGTCCCTGAAGGCGCTTTCTGCTTCTTCCGGCGGCATGAGGGCTTTTTCGCCTTTCTTCAGCGTCTTCACCACGGCGGCGGCCTGGCGGAAGCTGTTGGCCAGCGTCGCCATAAAAAGGCGCTTGGTGTCGCTGCCGCTGGCGGCAAGGTTCTCGCCGCGCGCGCCGGGATAGGCTTCCACATGCAGGATATCGGCGACCAGACCGGAGATTTCCGCGCCGAACTGGTCTTCTATTTTTTTGCAGTCGCGCGGGCTGCGCGCGCATTCGGCCAGCAGGGCGGCGGCGATCAGCGCGGGTGTGGCGTTGTCGCTGTACTGCTGGATTTCAAGCGCGCTGCCGACATTGTGGTCGGCGAACATGATCCTCAAGTCGTCGGCGACAATCTCGGGCGTCATGGCCTCCAGGTCCTCGGTGCGGAAGCTGTCGAGCTGGGCTTTTCTCTCTTCGTGTTCTTTCGGGGTGATGTCTTCGAACTTGAGTTCCATGTCGAGCAGGGCGAGGTCGTCCTGGTAATCCAGCTCGACGGCTTCGCGGTAGCTGTGCAGTACTTCCTTGACGAGGGATTGCGTGTAGGTCTGCGCATAGTCAAAGGCGCTTTTGACAAGCTTGTTGTTCAGCAGTCCTGAGTCCTGGAATCTCATGGCGTCCCTCCGGTCAAAGAATCATTATGGCCATAAGACTAGCGTGTTTTTTTGGGAAATGAAATGATTTATGCATTGTCATCCCGGCTTTCACAGGAACGACGCAAGGATGACCCTTAAGTCTTGTCCTTGTCTTTCTTCGAGCGGAAGCTGTCGAGGGAGATGACTTCGCCTTTTTTCTTTTCTTTGTCGTTCTTGTCGACTTCGAGCTCTTCGGCCTCGAAGTGGATTTCGTCCGCGTCCTCTTCGGAGAGCGGCTGGAACTGCAGGGCGAAGTTGACCGACGGGTCGGCGAAAATGGTCACGGCGGCGAGCGGTATCGTCAGGCGCTCGGGCACGTTGTTGAAGCTCAGCATCACGGTGAATTTCTCGTCATCGACCTCGAGATCATAGAATTGATGCTGCAAAACGATGGTCATCTCGCCGGGGTAGCGTTCCTTGAGGTAGCTCGGAATTTTGACGCCGGGATGGTCGGTGAAAAACGTAATATAGAAATGATGGTCGTCGATAATGCCTTCATCGACCACTTCCTGCAGGGCCTGTTTGACCACGCTGCGGAGAGCTTTCTCCACCATTTTGTCGTATCGGAAGGCTTCTTCGTTATCACGGGTCATTTTATTTCCGGCTCCGCAGCTTCTTAAACTCAAGTCTTATCAGTCTAGAGGGACTTCAGGGACGTGTCACTGGATTTTAATGGGTACATTATGGTGAAAAAATGGGGGCAATTCTGTTGCTAGGCCTGCCCCCACGCCCCACCTTAGCTATTACTAGCCAAGGGATTGATTGCTAACTCGTCAGGTCGCGATTAAGCAACGAGACGGAGTTCAGCCACTTGGTGGCCATTGTCGTTAGCATTTTTAGTGTTTAGCCCGATAACGGTGGATACCATGCCGAACGAAAGCAACTGCCTTTACTACGCACGTCGATCCTATTTCGGCCCCATACCGGAAAGGTCTTGCTAAAGGACCTTAATCTCGAAAGATGGTGGAGCCGCCGGGTACCGCCCCCGGGTCCGTATCGCCTATTCCGCAGCACGTTTATCGTCATAGTCAGACAAGCTGACAATTATCATTATCTCACAAGTTATAGAAAAAAGCCAGTTTTATTAAGTTTTACCTCTGGCTGTTACCTATTTAGCCGTGGCCGGAAGGCTTTTAGGCCTTACAGCGAAGGTTTTTGAACTGGCGCTAAAGGCTGACGGGGGAGGTATCTGCCGTAGTAGTTTTCCGTTTCACGGGCGCCGCGCCAGAGCTGTTTGTTATTGCCTGCTTCGGCTTTTTCGCATTTATCCAGGAGGGCAAGAGCATCTTGCTTGGTAAGAAGGACCCGGCCGTTATCACCTGTCACTGTTGTCATGTTTGAAGCTAGTTTATCCGTATGATACGCAATCCCATCCCAGACTTTTTCCGTGCCGGAAGTAACGCGGCGTACCGTGTAAAGCGCGCTGTCCTGCTGTGCGACTCTCTGAGCCTCATAATAGGTATAGTGGGAAACATCAAAGCTTGAATCAAAATTAGCATAACATGTCCCGGCGGTGCTTCTTTGGGAGGATTCTTTTGTCGTCATCGTGCGCATGAACGGGGGAAATTGGGCGTCGAACTTTGCCTGCTTTTCTTTTTCCGCGCGCTTGTGTTCTTTGGCTTCCTTGAATTTTTTAATGAGACCCATTTTCTTTTTCCTTTGCTGACAATTTGCTAGAATATAGTCAGCTATCTACGTTACGTCAATACAGTGAATCTATTTAGTAGTCGACCCGCACGAAGTAGAGCCCGCAGGCGGGGGCCATGGCGCCGCCCTGGGCGCGGTCTTTGGCTTCGAGCACGCGTTTGACCTCTTCCGGCGCCCATTTGCCCTCGCCGACCATGCGCAGGCTGCCCGCGATGTTGCGGATCTGGTGGTGCAGGAAGGAGCGCGCTTCAGTCCAGATTTCGATATGCCGTCCGGCGGTGAGGTTATGCGTCGTTTCAATCACATTGCAGCGGTCTATCGTGCGGAGGGGCGAATTGGCCTGGCAGGCGATGGAGCGGAAGCTCGTGAAGTCATGCTTGCCCAGCAGGTATTGCGCAGCCTTATGCATCGCTGGCACATCCATATCCCATGTCACATGCCAGGCGCGGTTATGCTCGATCGCGGGTGCACCCATGCGGCCAACGATCATCCTGTAGCAATAAACGCGGTTGAGGGCCTTGAAGCGGGCGTGGAATTCTTCTGTGACGGGCTCGGCTTTGACGATAGCGATAGGCAGCGGGCGCAGGTGCGCGTTGATCGCGTCGCGCACGGTTTTCCCGGTGGTCTCTTTCTCAAGGTCCACATGCGCCACCTGCCCCACGGCATGCACCCCTGCATCGGTGCGTCCCGCGACATGGATGGTGACGGTTTCGCCGGTGAAATCGAAAATAGCTTTCTCCACCGCCGCCTGCACCGACGGATCACTCTCCTGCCGTTGCCAGCCGACGAATGGGGTGCCGTCGTATTCGATTGTGAGTTTCCAGCGTTGGGTCATGCGCCTAGGCCTATGAAAGTCAGAAGAGGGAAGAGAGAGAATATCCCTAACAATATTGCAGCGACGTTCATGCCTTTACGAATACATATAAGTGGGACAACAGAAAAGAATACCAGACAAGAAAAGGAAAAGATTAAACAAAGAACGATATGGTCATGAGTTAGTGAGCCGGCCTTAGAGAGTTGGAATACATACTTGATGCCCCAGTTTGTAAAATATACCCAAGGCAATGTAGTAAGAAGAGTAACTCCATATGCAAAAAAAGTTATGATCCTTTTTTTGGTCATGAAAGAAAATCCCCCACATTCAAATGCGTGCCGTTCATGAAGGAAAGGCCGTCCATGGGTTTGCGGTCTTGGGGTTGGATTTTTTTGAGGAGGAGGGCGTCTTTGCCGCAGGCGACGATGAGATGGCGGTCTAGGATTTCGCCGGGTTTGCCGTGCTTTTTCTCAACAGAAACCTCCAGCACCTTCATGCGCTGGCCGTTGTGCAGGCACCAGACGCTGGGCCACGGGTGCAAAGCGCGAAGCTGTCGCTCGATTGCTTCGGCGGGCTGGGTCCAGTCGATCTTGCCGTCTTCTTTGGTCAGCATGGCGGCGTAGGTCATGCCGGCTTCGGGTTGCGGCTGCGGTTTGAGAGTATCGATATTTGCCAGCGTTTTAACAATCAGTTCAGCGCCCTGCACAGCCAGCGCATCATGTAATGTCGAAGCGGTTGTTGCGCTGGTGATCGGCACGGTGCCGCGCAGCAGCACGGGGCCGGTGTCGAGGCCGGCGTCCATCTGCATGATGCAGACGCCGCTCTCCGTGTCACCCGCAAGAATGGCGCGTTGGATGGGCGCCGCCCCGCGCCAGCGCGGCAGCAGCGAGGCATGGATATTGAGGCAGCCGTATTTCGGCGCATCCAGCACCGCCTGCGGCAAAATCAGCCCGTAGGCGGCGACCACGGCGGCATCGAGGTTAAGATCGGCAAAAGCCTGACGCGCCTCGGCGCTCTTTTTAAAACTCAGCGGCGTGCGCACGGGGATCTTCAGTTCCTCGGCGCGGAGTTGCACCGGCGAAGGCTGCAGCTTATGCCCGCGCCCGGCGGGACGCGGCGGCTGGCAGTACACGCACACCACCTCATGCCCGCTTTTCACCAGCGCATCGAGTATATGCACCGAGAATTCCGGCGTGCCCATAAAGGCGATTTTGAGGGGTTTGGTCATTTAAACGGCCACCTTCAAGTAAGAAACATCATCATAGTAATCCGCAATCGAGCCGTCCCCCTGCACGAAGCCTTTGATGCCGACGAAATTCAGCCGGTTTTTGCCGAGCAGGAAGGGGTCGGTATCATGCAGTTCGGCCAGCAGGGCTTTTCCGGTGGCAGCGGTTTCGGTCGGCTCGGGCAGGCCGTCGCTGCACAGCACGATCTCCGCCGTATCGTCCGGCAAACGGTGCGTAAACATATGATGCGCGGGGATGGGTGTGCCGGTCAGCACGCCGAAGCCCAGCTTCTCCGCCGGGTCGGGGTGGTTGGCCCAGAGCATCTGTTTGCTTAAGGCTTCATGGATGCAACTGCGGCCCAGCTTTATCAGCGCGGCGCGTTCTTCCTGCGTTTTGGGCATGCCTTTATCGAGAATTTCCTGCGTCACAACCACATGGCGGTAGGTGGTGGTTACGCTGTCGTAATATTTGTTCTGCACACAGGGATGCCAGCTGCCGTTTTTCAGGCGGTAGCCGTAGTGTGAGTCACCAATCGACCAGACGTCCAGCGGGCGGCGCTTCGGCAAAATCAGCGCGGTGCTGGCCAACCTATCCGATGCACTCAGGCCAAATGATTTGCGGGCTTCGGCTATTTTTTTTGTGGCGAGAATGGCAAAGTTTTCCAGCGTCGCTTCCGGCGGTAGTTCCTTCAGCGCCTCGCCTGCCAGAAAAGAGCCCCATTGCCCCATCGTCCGGCCCTCTTGCAGCCAGTCCGCCTTGACGCTCGTGACGCCGTCGAACACGCCGAAAAATCCCGGCGTTTCCACGATCAGGTCCTCAGACTTGTCGCCCTTGGGAGAGGCTGAGAAGGTCTCGGTGACCTTCATCAGAGAAGAACATGGCTCTCGGCCATATCCTCTTCGTTTTCCTTGGTATATTTCTTGAGCTTGCGCAGCAGCATGTCGCGCTTCATCTTGGAGAGGTGGTCGACGAACAGCACGCCGTCGAGGTGGTCCATCTCGTGCTGCAGGCAGGTGGCGAGCAGGCCGTCGGCCTCGATCTCCTGATCCTTGCCGTCGTAGTCTATAAACTTCACGCGGATTTTGTCGGGCCGTGCCACATCGGCATACTGGCCGGGGACGGAGAGGCAGCCTTCGTTATAGATGCGCAAATCTTCCGATGACCAGACGATCTCCGGATTAATAAAGCACTGCGGCTTGACGCGGCGTTCCTGCGGCGGGATGTCGTCATCGCGCTTCTGGTTGATATCGAGCACGAGGATGCGCTTGGATTGGCCGACCTGCGGCGCGGCGAGGCCGATGCCGTCCGTGGCGTACATGGTCTCCAGCATATCATCCATCAGTTTCTTCAGCTCAGGCGTGACGCCGCTCTTGACGGGTTCGGCTTTCGTTTTCAGCACCGGGTGAGGCGCGACATATATACGGAGGACTGTCATGACTTAGGCATTCTCCACTTTTTTAAGCTGTTCCGTTTCTTCCATGAGTTCTTTGGGCATTACTTTGGAGGTCTTGACGCCGAGGGCTTTTAAATCTTGCGTGCGCTTGACGATATTGCCCGTGCCGGTCGAGAGCTTCTTGAAGGCCTCATCGTAAACCTTCTGTGTGGCGTTGATTTTGGAGCCGAGCTCCTGCATCTCTTCCACAAAGCCGACAACCTTGTCGTAGAGCCCGCTGCCCTGCCGCACAATCTCCTGCGTGTTGCGGTTCTGCTTTTCGAGCCGCCAGACGGACTCAATGGTTTTCAGCGTCACAAACAGCGTCGAGGGGCAGACGATGACGATCTTCTTGTCCCAGGCGAAGCTGTGCAGGCTGGTATCCTCCTGCATGGCGAGCGAATAGGCGCCTTCAATCGGCATAAACATCAGCACGAAATCGGGCGTGCCGAGCTTTTCGTTATCCTGATAGCGGCGCTGTTCCAGGCCGTTCACATGGGCGCGGATAGAGAGCAGGTATTCCTTGAGGTAACGCGCCCGCTCGCCTGCGTCATCCGTGCCGCAATATCTTTCATAGGCGGTCAGGGAGACCTTGGCATCCACGATGATGTGTTTGTCTTCCGGCAGCATGATAATGACATCCGGCTTGATGGCGCTGCCGTCGTCCACATGGCGCAACCCCAAGCTGGCGCCCTGTGTCTTGTATTCTATATCTTTGCGCAAACCTGAGCTTTCGAGTATCTTCTCGAGGATAACCTCGCCCCAGTTGCCCTGCGCCTTGACGTCGCCCTTGAGGGCTTTGGTCAGGTTTTCGGTCTGCTGCGACATCTGGGCATTGATGGAGGCGATATGCTTGATTTCCTCCTTGAGGGAAATCTGCTCCTTCACCTGCGCGCCGAAGCTGTCGTCGATCTTCTTCTGGAACTCCTGCAGCCGCTCGCGCAGCGGGTTCAGCAGGTTGCCGAGGCCTTCCTGCGACTCTTTTTTGAACTTGTCGGTCTTTTCATCGAAGATGCGGTTGGCGAGGTTCTCGAACTGCAGCGAGAATTTTTCCTCGAGCTGCGCCAGCCGATCCCTCAAAATGATTCGCGCCAGCAGAAACCCGGCGGCAAATCCGACGACGATACCAATGAACATATACATAAAGTTATTTTCAATTAACATAGATGAAGTTCTTTTCCTGAAGTCACTCAGAGTCTTCTAATATTTTTCCAATCGTTAGGCAATTGTAATTCCAAAGCTGTGAAAAAACACATATTCGGAAAAAAATTTTCGCATATGAAAAAGTAACGCTAAAAAACTATAGACGGTTGTGGAAAAAATAAATTAGCATATACCTCGTCAATAAGAACGATAAATTATAAACGCTGCGCAGATTCGGCAATAATGTTTCTGTGACGGCTATTTTTTATGGAGAGGACCAAACAGAATGGCTACCGAAATATCGACGAGATATTATGCTCTTGACCTGAAAACAGACATTACTTACGGCATCAAGATTGATGCTGAAGGCAATTGCACGGCCGCTTCACCCATGAAAACCGTTCTGAGAAACAAGAATGATGAAGACTCCGTCATATTCCAGACGCAGCAGGACCCCTACGGCCAGACCATCACGGCTGTTGAATTGAGCGACAGCCCTCTCAAGAAGGTCTTTACGATGGTATGGCCCTCCGAAGTTGAGTGGAAGAAGGGCTCCCGCCCGGCTGTCACGATCAAGGACCTGCCGGACGACCTGATCAAGGCCGGCATCGCCCCGCCGCCCAAATCAACCGGCGGCACGGTGGACATGGATGCCGCCCTCGCCATCGCGCTCAAGAACATCGACCACATGATCGGCCTTGATTCAGCCAAGAAGGACATCAAGCAGAACATTTCCGTGGCGCGTTTCAACCAGGTGAAGATGGATCTCGGCATCACCTCCAACCCGATCTCCCGCCACATGGTCTTTACCGGCAACCCCGGCACAGGCAAGACGACCTTTGCGCGTGAAGTCGCCAAGGTTTACAAGGCGCTCGGCTTTATCGAGAAGGATGAAGTTCTCGAAGTGAAGCGCGAGGACCTCGTCGCCGGCTACGTCGGCCAGACGGCCCTCAAGACCAAGGAAGTGATCGACAAGGCCAAAGGCGGCGTGCTGTTCATCGATGAGGCTTATGCTTTGTCGCGTTCAGCTGACGCGCCCGGCGGCAGCAACGACTTTGGCCGCGAAGCGATCGACACCCTTGTCGCCGCGATGGAAAACATGCGCAACGACCTGATCGTGGTCGTCGCCGGCTACCAGGAGCCGATGAAGAAGTTCATCGACGCCAACGAAGGCCTGAAGTCGCGTTTCATGACCTACATCAACTTCGAGGACTACACCGTGCCACAGCTGGGCCAGATCCTTGATGTGATGGTAGCGGACCGCGGCTACAAGCTGGACGCTGACGCCCGCGCTTTCGCCATGAACACGCTGGAAAAAGAGAAAACACGCATGAAGCCGAAAGACTTCGGAAACGGCCGTGTCGTCCGTAACCTGGTCGAAAAGGCCGAGAAGGAACTGGCCGAGCGCCTCGAGCGCGAAGGCAAGCTCAGCGTCGGGCATGCCGGCCTGACCAAGGCTGAACTCAAAACCGCGCTGACGACGCTCACCCTGGCCGACATGAAGGGCGTTTCGCTCGACAGCCTGACTTCCAAGGTTCCGAGCAAAGGCATCGACTTCGGCGTCGCTTCGGCCAAACAACCCGAAGCCGCCAACGACCGCACGCTTATTGCGGCCGCAGCGCCGGCGCCGCTCAAAGCGAAGAGACCGTCTATCCGGGGCGGTTTCAGGCCGTAAAAACTTTTCTGCAATCAAAAAAGAGCCGTCATGCGTGGCGGCTCTTTTCTTTTGAGGAGGATGATCTATGTATTATGAGCGCCGTTCGCAGCCCATTCTTTCCCGAACGCAGTGGCTGTTGAGGTTGCTGCGCTCTGTGCGGCTGGCGGCCATGGTTGTCGGCGTCTCGCTGGTGATCGGCATTCTCGGGTATCACTTCCTGGGGCACCTCAACTGGGTCGATTCATTCCTCGAGGCTTCAATGATCTTGGCGGGCGAGGGGCCGATCAGCCCCCTGCAGAACGATGCGGTAAAGATTTTTGCCTCGATCTATGCCCTGTTCAGCGGCTTTATCCTGCTGGCGGCGGCAGGCATCGTTATCGCGCCGATCCTGCACAGGCTGATGCATTACTTTCACCAAGATCATCAGGAAAAATAACGCGTGCCAAAAAAACTGAAAGCGGGGGCTGAGTTACTGACAGTAGAGGATTTGATCCGTTACGGCGCAACCCGCTTCAAAACGGCCGGTCTCTCTTACGGCCATGGCACGGACAACGCTCTTGACGAAGCGGCGTGGCTGGTGCTGGAAACGCTCAATCAGCCGGTTGACGGGACCGCGCCGCTGGACAAGCGCCTGACGTCCTCCGGAATCAAAGCCGTTAACGCCATCATCGACAAGCGCGTCAAGACCCGCAAGCCCGCGGCCTACCTGTTGAACAAGGCTTACATACAAGGCCTGCCTTTCTATGTGGATGAGCGCGTGATCGTGCCGCGCTCGTTCATCGGCGACCTGCTGGTGGAATTTGACCTGATGCGTGCACCGAAAACCGTGCTTGATCTTTGCACCGGCTCGGGATGTCTTGCTATCCTTGCGGCGCATGTTTTTCCAAAGGCGCAGGTTGACGGGGTGGATTTGTCGGCGGGAGCGCTGGCCGTGGCCAGGCGCAATGTCAGCGGTCACAACCTAAAGAAACGAGTGCATCTTTTCAAAGGCGACCTGTTCAAACCGCTCGAAAAAAAGAAATACGACCTGATCATCACCAACCCGCCTTACGTCGATGCGAAGGCGATGAAAGCCCTGCCGCAGGAATACCGCCATGAACCAAAAATGGCGCTGGCCTCGGGGAAAGACGGGCTGGATATCGTGCGGCGGATTTTGAAAGAAGCCGCCAGTCATCTGACACCGAAGGGCGGATTACTCTGCGAAGTGGGCCGCGGTCGCAAGCTGCTGGAAAAAGAATATCCGCATCTGCCCTTCCTGTGGCTGGATACGGAACTGAGCGAGGGCGAGGTTTTCTGGCTGACGCGGCGGCAGCTCGTTGCGAAATATTAGGATTGCTCTTCTGGCCGAAGGCCTTTAACCCGGAGGTCCGGAGACCCGGAACTTTTTTTAATACTCCGGGTCTCCGGATCTCCGGGTTGAGAATTAAGGTTTTAGGGGCTTCGCCGCCGGTTTCTTTACAGGCCTGATCATTTCAATGCCATCTTTCCTGCCATTCGCTGTTTGGTAATAGCCCGGCAGGATCTTGTCCCTGACAAAGCCGGATGTTTCGTACAAATGAATGGCGCCGGGGTTATCGACGCTGACTTGCAGCACAAGCTTCGTGGCGCCTGCCGCCGTCAGGCTGTCGGAGACGCGTTTCAACAATTCGCGGCCCAGGCCGTGGTTGGCATAGGCGGTTGTGACGGCGAGGCTGCTGATTTCTCCGATGCCATCATTCATGAGCATGCCAAGAATATATCCGGCCGGACCTTTGGCATCGGAATCCGGCGCGGCGATCAGCATCGGCACCATCGCTGGAAATTTTGCGCTGAATTTAACGTAGCTCTCCAGCGTGTCACGCGGCCACTGTTCTTCTGCCGGAAAGCAGTCTTCCTCGATGGCGATGATCGCTGCGATATCCGACGGCTGCGCCGGTCTGATCGCTCCCGCAAAAGTTTTTTTAAGCGCCTGACCCATAAATCACTTTCTTCCTTAAAAAATATACAATATATGGAACTATTTAATATGTCAAATATAATAACGAACGCATTAAAAACAATAGGTTATTCACGCACTCTTATATAGTTTCTGGAAAAATATTGACATATTTATAAATATGAATATAGTTCGTTTTTTATCAAGTAACTTATTTCATCAACTCAATCGAGGTTTAGAAAATGAAGTTAAAAAGAACAGGGAAGATATTTGGAAGGGTTGCTGGAAAAACGGTGCTGCTGACAGGGAAAGTCGCCGGAAAAACAGCGTGGCAGACAGGAAAAGCGGGTTTTTGGACGGGAAAAACAAGCTTTGGCACGCTGAGAAATGTTTTCAACATATATCGCGGCAAAAAGGGGAATGAATCCGCTTTCTTTTGCAAAGTGTCTATGATGTGCGCAGGCAGCGCCGGCGTGGGCATTGCCATCGGTGTTACTCTTGCTTCAGCAGGTACGGCGCTGTTGCTGGCGGGGGTCATGCTGCCGGTGGCCGGCGCGACGGCTTATCTGTCTCATAAGACTGTCAAAACCCCTGAAGAGCTGAGAAATCCTTTTGCCAGGTACCGCCGCGCACGTTCACCGCACCAATAGCAGACTTTATCTCTGCTTGAAACAAAAGCACCCGCATTTTTTGTGCGGGTGCTTTTTTGTTTCTATACAACTGGAGAAATTTAGAACAGGATTCCTGCCTCAAGCATCAGGCGCGCCTGCGATTTCTGGTCGCCGTTCGAGCCGAAAGCATCGCCGTCCGTTGTCCTGAAGGCGCGGGTGTAGGAAGCGTCGAACCGCCCGAAGAACATGTTGAACTGGTAGGTTGGCGTCGCTGTTATGGACCAAGCCCGGCTGCCCTGTCCGTAGAGCAAGTTGGGAGACCCGTTGGCGGCGTTGCCTATGGAGTCGATATATTCCACCCGGCCGGCCAGGCTGTAGTTCTGGTCGAAGGCGTATTTGGTCAGTAAAGCCGCGCCGTACGTTGAAGCCGAATGGTGGAGACCCACGGTCGCATCTTCGGGAACATGGGTGTATTGCAGGTACGGGTTAAACGTCCATGGCCCGTCGGTGTGCGTGTACATCAGGTTATAGATGCTGCTGTTGTTCTGCGCCACCGGCGTAGCGAGAGTGTTGCGGGTCGAGCGGCTGAGGTTGCCGCCGGCGTCGAAGGCAATGGCGTTGTTGCTGTCGATGTTGTAGGTGGCAAGACCCGTCAGCCAGTTATAGCGGCCTGAATAGAATCCGTCGCTCCAGGCGAGCGACAGCGACACGGGGCCGGAAGTGTAGTTGCCCTGGATACCGCGGTTGACGGCATTTTCCTGGTTCCACAGCAGGCCGCGCTCAATGTTCATGTTCTCGAAGGTGAAGGTGTATTCGTCGCCGATCAGCGTCGGCAGCTTGCCGGCCATCAGCGAGAAATTGCTGTTGGGGACGTATTTAATGTAGCCCTGCGGCAGGAAACCGTAGGTATCGGCCGTCGTCTTTTGCGTGCGCAGGTAAGGCGTGCCGAGCGCGGGCAGGGCATAGGCGCCGGCCTGCAGGTAAAACTGCACGGGCCCTTGCGTGTTCTGGACGAAAACCTGGCCGTTGGTCACGTTGGCGCGGTAATCCCTGTCGCCGTTCACGGCGTGGTCCTGCACCATGCCCATCACCGAAGCGACGCCTGAAACATAAATCTTGTTGAGCGGCCCCGCATTAAAGGAATAGGGCGTCGTGTCCAATCCAAGCGGCCCCGCCATCGCCGGCATCGGCAGCGGACTTGTGGCGGCGGGCGCTGCCGTCTGCGCCGTGTTATCGGCCTGCGCCGGAAACGCCGCCAGCAGGGCGAGTGACGCGAGCGCCATAGAAAGACTGATCTTGTTGTTGACCATCAGATGAACTCCCCTAAAAACCAAACAGGTGTCCCCACACCCTATGGGCCGATTCTCGCCTACTGATGAATCCCTGTCAATGGAATATCTTGTTGAGATACAAGCGCATAGACGCCGCCGGACCCGCGCGGCGGCGTTTATAATGTGCCTACCTGCGGACGGGCCTATGATTCATGGCTGAAACCCCGGATTTCCCGCACATTTTCGTTTTGATAGAAATCTGAATTTTCCTTTAATTTCAGGTAGATATACTAAATGTCGTTGACATAAACAAAAAAAACATCTATAGTTAAAGAATGAGCATCTATCCAAAATAGGATAAAATTTTATTCTACTTTATCTTATATTTTTTAGACGGGTACGAGGCGCAAAGCAGGGGGGATTGTCACATGAAAAAGTCCATTATTTTAGCGGTGTGTGTCCTTATGGTGTCAGCTGGCACCGCTTTTGCCGCTGCGGCGCTGGCCAGTCCGAATGCAGTATACCCAGGACTCCAGACCTTCACGCTTTATTCCACTCCCAGCTACGCGACGTGTTCCGATGAGGCTAAATTCGTCAACATCAAAGCAACGGCTGCGGCTTATGCCCGCTCGAAGGGCCTGATGTTCCTGAGCTACACCTGCGGCGTATCGCCGACGTGGACAGTGACGGCCTATAAATAATACCGGCCGGCTTCAAACCCTATCAGCTTAAATTCTTTAAGCCGCCTTGACGGAAGTGATGAACTTCTGCACTTCCCTTTTCAGGATATCTGTCTGCTGGGCAAGGCTGCGTGAGGAAGTCAGCAGGCCGGCGGCGGTTTCACCCGTGTGACCTGCCGCTGCGCTGACATCGGCGATATTGCGCGACACTTCGGTCGTGCCTGCCGAGGCTTCAATCACATTGCGCGATATTTCTTTGGTGGCGGCGCCTTGCTCCTCTATGGCGCTGGCAATGGTGGTCTGCGCCCGGCTGATTTGGTCTATGATGGTGCTGATATGGCTGATGGCGGTGACGACGCTGGCGGTCGATTCCTGGATCAAGAAAATCTGGCGGCTGATGTTTTCAGTTGCCTTGGCGGTTTGCCCGGCGAGGTTCTTGACCTCTGAGGCCACGACGGAGAAGCCTTTCCCCGCGTCCCCGGCGCGCGCCGCTTCGATGGTAGCGTTAAGCGCGAGCAGGTTGGTCTGCCCGGCGATGTCGGTGATCAGGCTGACCACGTCACCGATCTGTCCGGCGTTTTTGGAGAGGGACTGCATACTGGCAGTTGTTGATTGCACGACCTGCACAGCCTCCGTTGCAATGGCGTTGGCCTCCTGCACTTGCCGCGATATTTCTGTGATCGAGGACGCTAGCTCCTCCGCCGCCGTTGCGACGGTCTGGACGTTGCTGGAAGCCTGCGTCGCAATATTTAAAACAGTATTTGCTTGGCTTGAGGTTTCTTCAGCGATGGAACTCATCTTTCCCGCTGTTTTTTCAAGCTCTCCGCTGGCGACTCCCAGGGATTTGAAAATCGTATTCATGGATGTATCAAAAACGCTAAGGGTTTGATCGATTTTACGTGCGCGCTCTTCCTTGGCTTGCTGCTCTTTCTCCTGTTCAGCGGTTTGCTGGCGCGCTACAATTCCGTTCTGGCGGAGCACCTCTGTGGCGCGCGCGATGTCGCCGATCTCATCGTGGCGGTCTGTCCCTGTGAGAGTCACGTCAAGGTCCCCCTCCGCCAGGCGGCTGATCAGCCTTGAAATGTCGCGCAACGGGTGCGTGATGGATTTTACCATACGCAGGGAAATGAACAGACCAACCAGGAGCAATGCAAAGACCATCGCAAGCCGCGACATGACGACATGATGGAATCCGTCATTCCGCGCTTTGAGGAGAGCCGTCATCTCGTCGCAGAGAGGGTTGTTGAGGTCGTTCGTGGCCTTAATCACGGCGGCGGCGGCGGTGCGTACATTTACAGCATCAGCCGCTTTTATCGCGGCGTTGACCTGATCGACGGCGGCGACGAGCGCTTTTGCGTCATTTTCCAGGTTCTTTTTCACGGAGCCATCGGCATTGCCCGCAACAGCCTTGCCCAGTTCAGTGGCCACATTTCCGGCAGAGGATGCCAGTCCGTCGTGTGCTTCGGCGAAGGCGATCTTGTGTTCGATGGTGGCCTTGTGGTCGGGAGTACTCAGCCGGTCGTCTTCAGCATCTTTCAAGGCATTGAGCAGTGCGTTCGCCTGCACTAATACGTTGGTCGTTTGGTTAACGATGATATCGCCCACGAAATAGGCATCAGTATCAGGGTCAAGGGTTATGTTCGAGCTATCCGAGAGAGTGGAAACGAGGTCTGTAGTTTTGCCAATAGCATCGGCCAGCGCAGCGTTATTGCCGACGTCGCTGATGGCGTTAAGTGCTGCGAGGAGTTCCTTCTCTTTTTTGGGCTCTGCTAGTTTTTCGGTATCTGTATCCAGCGCTTCACGGACAGCTTTGATAGCTGGCTCGAGGGCTGCTTTTGATGGCGGCGTTTCGACCAGAATGCCCAAAGCCGCTTTTAGCGGCCGGATGTCATAGACACCACTGATTTCCTTGGCGGTAAAGGTGATCAGGTCGTCTTTCTCGCTGACAAGATAATATACCATGAGCAAGAGTGGCAGCGTCAGAACGAATAGGGCGATGACGTTTTTCTTGGCGATTGAAAGTTTTTTCTGCGACATGGGTATCCTCTGGAAAAAAAAGACAAATAATGAATATGAATCATATTCGCTCCCGTGTAATTAATCACTAGGGGAAAATACCCACAGATATTTGACATACTGCGATTTTTGTTATTTATGTCTTTCAGCCGCCAAAACTGCTATAAAAAAAGAGAACAATCCTCGAACACTGAAGAACAAATGACCACCCAAGCTCTCAAAGAACAGGCAATACCTAAACGCCTTCTGATCCCCCAGGCACCCGTGCTGGTGATGGACGGGCATAAGCTGTTTTGCCTGACGCTGGAGGGCGAACTCCGGAACCTGGAGACGGCGGAAGCGCGGCTGCTGATCCAGCAGCATATGCCGATCGTCTGCAACGGTCCGCAGCTGGCGGCGCGTTTGGGGATGGAACGCTTTCATGCATATGATGTGCTGGAGCTTTTCGCCTTTATCCGCCCGGGAAAATTCGCGGTGCCGACGCCGCGCGGCATTGCACGAGCGCTGAATTTATTCGAACCGGAAACGCCGGAAGACCAGTGTCTTGGTTTGCGTGACAGCATCCGGCACTTGCTGGTTGACCTGACCGCACCAGGGCGCGAGGAGAAAAGCGATCCCGCAGCGCTGGCCGCCATGATGGGGCTGATGGGTGTGGTGAATATCGAGCAGGGCGGGTGGCCATGGACGCTGACAGTACTGGCGGCGCTGGGGCGCGCCGATACGCCGCCGACTCGCAGCGACATCAAAGCCGCCATGCGCATCTGGGACAAGCTGCCCGAATGGTCGGTGCACGGGCCGGAGCCTGCACCCAGCCATCACGGCATTGAACCCGCCGAAGTTTCTGACCGCCTCAATAAGCTTTTGCAAAAGCAGCATAAAGAAAACCGCGCCGAGCAGCATCAATATGCCGAAGCGCTGAGCGCCGCTTTTGCGCCGAACGATGAGCCGGATGCGCCGCACACTGTATTAGCCGAAGCAGGCACAGGTGTCGGCAAGACGCTGGGCTATCTCGCGCCCGCGACGGTATGGGCGGAGAAGAACGAAGGGGCGGTATGGATTTCGACCTTTACGCGCAACCTGCAGCGGCAGGTCGAGAGCGAGCTGGACCGTTTGTACGATGATCCCGTCACCAAGAGCCGTAAGGTCGTGACACGCAAGGGACGGGAAAATTATCTCTGCCTGCTCAACCTTGAAGACACGACGCAGGCGCCGAGTATCGCGACAAGCGATTTGAACGCAACCGCGTTGGGGTTGATGCTGCGCTGGGCGGCGGTGACGGAAGACGGCGACCTTGCCGGAAAAGATTTTCCCGGCTGGCTGAACAGCCTGCTGGGCCGGAGCCGTGTTTATAATTTCGCCGATCGGCGCGGCGAGTGCATCTATTCCGCCTGCGCGCACTTCCACAAATGCTTTATCGAGAAGAGCGTGCGCAAGGCCAAGCGCGCCGATATCGTCATCGCCAATCATGCGCTGGTGATGCAGCAGGTGGTGATGGCGGGGCCGGACAGCGGTTTGCCGGGCAGATATATTTTTGATGAAGGGCATCATCTCTTCGAAGCAGCCGATGGCGCATTTGATTTGCAGCTCAACGGCACCTGGACATCCGACTTGCGACGCTGGCTGCTGGGTATGGAGAGCGAAAAACGCTCCCGCGCGCGCGGCGCGAAACGGCGGCTTGAAGACCTGGTGACCAATAATGATGACGCGGCCAAAGACCTCGATGCGCTGATGCAGGCGGCGCATTGCCTACCCGCGCCCTCGTGGCGGCAGCGTTTGCGTGAAGGCACGCCCAAGGGCGTGACCGAAATTTTCCTCAGCCTCTGCCGCCAGCAGGTGCTGGCGCGGAACACCGAGCAGAATGCTTTCTATTCTCTTGAGACTGGTGTGCGCCCGCCCGTGCCGGGCTTGCTTGAAGCAGCGGGGGCTCTTGCTGTTAAACTCAAGGACATGCGGAAGCCGATCACCTCGCTGATCAAGCACCTACAGGACAAACTCGCCGATGAATCTGAAACGCTCGATACCGAAATGCGCGAGCGCATCCACTTCGCCATCAGCAGTTTGACCTTCCGCGCTAAAGGCATTCTCGGCGGGTGGATTGATATGCTGGAGGCGCTCAAGACTGTCACGCCGCCTGAGTGTGTCGACTGGCTCGAAATCACCCGCGTTGACGGGCGCGATGACGATGTCGGCTTTTACCGCTACTATGTCGACCCCGCCAAGGTTTTTGCCGAACAGCTGAAGCCGCTGACACAGGGTGTTGTCGTGACATCGGCCACCTTGCGCGATGTGTCTGAAGCTGACCCGGATGGCTGGGCAAGTGCGCTGACGCGGACGGGCATCAAACATATGGCACAGCCAAAACTTTTTCAGGTCTCATCCCCTTTCGATTATAAAACCCAGACGCGCGTGCTGGTCGTCAATGACATCAAGAAAGACGACCCGGCCGAGACCGCCGCCGCTTACCGTGAATTGTTCCTCGCCTCCGGCGGCGGAGCGCTTGGCATTTTCACCGCCGTGCAGCGCCTCAAGGCCGTGCATGAGAAACTACTGCCCGCATTGGAGAACAACGGCATCCATCTCTACGCCCAGCATGTCGACCCGCTCGATATCTCGACGCTGATCGATATTTTTCGCGAGGAGGAAAACGCCTGCCTGCTCGGCACCGATGCGACGCGTGACGGCATCGACGTGCCGGGGCGCTCACTGCGGCTTGTTGTCTATGACCGCGTGCCGTGGCCGAAGCCGACCATCCTGCACAAAGCGCGGCGCAAATATTTTGGCGCGCATTACGACGACATGCTCACCCGCTTCAAGCTCAAGCAGGCCTATGGCCGCCTGATCCGCCGCGCGGATGACAAGGGTGTGTTCGTGCTGCTGGATAGCGCCCTGCCTTCGCGCCTCGCGACGGCTTTCCCGGCAGGCGTGACCATCGAGCGTATTGGTCTCGCCGAAGCGATCAGGGTAACCAAAGAGTTTCTGTCTTAAGAGAACGGTTTAGCCGGCGCTTTTTGCGAAAACGCGCATGTAATGACTCCTGTGCCGGGGGAGCCGGCTGGCAGGCATTTCGCCCACATAACTACTTTGTTCGGGTTAGACGCATAAGCGAAAGTGCCGCTTATTGTATCCGGATAAAGCCTTGCGAGTTCCACGCCGCCGGCGTTTGCAATCCTCTGCGCTGCTGCATAGTTATTCGCTTGCGTAATCATTTGCGCCGCTTCGTAGGTGCGTATCTGCGGGGTAGAGAGCCTGGGCGCATTTGTGTGGTGAGCAGATGAAGCCGATTGAGTAGGGGGAGGGGCATGCCTATGCGTAAGCACAAAAGCGCTTGCCAGGCTGAGGCCTACAACCAGCGGGAGTGCCACAAGCGCCGCCGCTACTTTATTAAATTTCCTCCTTAATACAACCATGTTTTTCATCCCACATTTTAGACAGTGTTTACTATACATGATTTTTAATATTATGTAAATAATAAAACATCATAATCTATGCTAACTATTTGAAATTTAATAATAAAATAGCATATTAGTTTTCAGATAAAATATTGACATATCAAATGTAAATAGTTAACATATCACACTTATTTTAATTCAGTGATTCCGCGTCAGGAGCACGCCGTCCATGGATAATAATTTAAATCAAGCCACTGCCACAAAACCAGAACCGGGCGAGCTCGCCGCTGCCGCAAAAAAGGGTGATCTGGATGCCATGAAAGATTTAATACAGCGCGGCGCTAATGTGAACGAAAGGGATCAATTTGGAGGAGCTGTGCTGATGTGGGCCATGCAGGTTAGCAATAAGGAATTAGACAGTAAGAGAGCGAGCGGTAAGGAATGCGTGCGCCTGTTGCTTGATAACGGGGCTGTCATCGACAAGCGGCTGATGGATTATGCGGAAAAAAACGCCCCGGTCATCGTCGTATTGTTGCGTGATGTCGCGAGGCAGCGCGCCCTTCACGCCGCTGCCGTTAAAAAGCGCAAAGCCCTGGAAGCCAGGGCACCGCGTATCACGATCAAGCCGTAATCGGGAGTCCTGTGTTGCCAAGTAATGATTTTAAAAATGCCGCCCTCCCGCCGATACCCGCGCCCGGTGAACTGGCGGAGGCGGCGTATAAGAACAATATGGAGGCCGTAAAGGATTTATTGCGGCGCGGCGCCGATGTCGACGACAGGAATGAAGCTGGCGGCACGCCGTTGTTGTATGCGGCGGCTAACGGCTACGAAGAACTTCTGCTTTTTCTGATCAGTAAAGGCGCGGCTTTGGACCTGACGAACAAGGGCGGCAATACGGCGCTGATGTGCGCGGCGGCGCTGGGCGAGGAAAAAATGGCGCGCCTGCTGATCGCCAAAGGCGCAAAGCTTGATGTGCGGAACGAAGAAGGGAATACGGCTGAGGAAATCGCGGAGCAGCGCGAGCACCCTGAAATCGTCCTGATGCTGCGGCAGGCGGCCGATGCGATCCGTGACAGGCAACTGGCCTGTCAGGCCCTGATCAAAAAGAAGCAGAAATTTTTCCGCACCCATGCGCCGCGCGTCATCATTGGCCCCGCGCCCACGGCAGCGGGGCTATGATGCCGCAGCCTTTCAACAAAGCCGCCGCACGAAAACCCGCTGATGGCGAGCTGGTCGCCGCTGCGGACAGGAAAGATATTGAAGCCATTAAAGACCTGCTAGAGCGCGGCGCAAAGGTGGATGAGAAAAATGCTAATGGCGACACGGCGCTACTGATCGCGGTTGCTATTGGCAGTGCGGAGATGGCGCGGATACTCATTGACGGCGGCGCCAACGTTGATATCAAGGACAGGAATGGCTGCACGGCACTGATAAACACGGCCTACTACGGCTATAAAGAATGGGCGCAGCTGACGGCGCAAAGGCTTATTGATAAAGACGCATTCCTCGGTGAAAAGAACGACGCCGGTGACACGGCGTTCAGCATCGCCCGGTTTATCGTCCAGATGCATGGCGGAAGGGGCATAGAATTTTCGCAGATGCTGCGGTCGGCGGCGGCGGCCCGCAAGGTGGTTGAGGCGGAAAAAGCGCGTCAGGCGATGGTCAGGGAAAAACGCAAACGGCTGACGGCGCATGCGCCGAGACCCGTGATAGGGGAGGGCCCATGCCACTAGAACGCCACTTTAACGACACCGCTGCACCAAGTCCCGTGCCCGGTGAACTGGCGGCGGTCATCGTGGTGGATACCGGCTCGGCCGATTTCTGGCTGAACCTGAAGGCGAACAAGGCGGCGATTGAAGCAGGTTATATTGAGGCTGCGGCGGATTTGCTGGCGCGCGGCGCGGATATCAATGAAAAGAATTCCCAAGGCCAGACCATGCTTCTCCTCGCGTCCAAGCTGGGCCTGGAAAACCTTGTGCGTTTCCTCATCCGCAAAGGCGCGGCGCTTGAGGAGCGGGATAACAAGGGCCGGGGCTTCAAGGCCATCAGCTGGGCGGTGCGTGGCTCTTATCCCGGCATTGTGCGCCAGCTGATTGAGGCGGGCGCCGACCCGGATATAGCCTGCAGCTGGAAGACGACACTTTATGCGCCTAAAAAGAGATTTTCCACAGGCGAGGATACGCACGCGGAGATGGAAATCATCAACGACATGCTCGCGCGCGCCCCTGAAATCCGCCAGCGCGCGATTGAAGAGAGAATACGCGTCGCTCACGAGACCGCAACGCGGAAGCGCAAGTCCCTGCAGGCGCATGCGCCGAAGATCGAGGTGGGCCATGGCCCTGGAAAATGATTTCAAAAAATCCGCCGCGCCGCCGCCCGCGCCGGGCGCACTGGTCGCGGCCATAGGCGTTGACTCAATCGGATATTGGGATGACCTGAAGGGCGATCATGCCGCCATCGAAAAACAATACATAGAAGCCGTGACAGATTTGCTGGACCGCGGCGCGGATATTGACGAGAAAAGTCCCGCTGAAGGCAGGACGGCGCTGATGTGGGCGGCGCGGCTTGGCTTCACGGAGCTGGCGCGGCTGCTGATCGACCGGGGGGCTTCCCTTGAGGAAAGGGAGAGGGACGGCAAAGGCATCACGGCTTTCAGTTGGGCAGTGGCGAGTTGCAGCGCGGGCGTCGTGCGTCTGCTGATCGAGGCGGGAGCGGAGCGCAGCCTGATGAGCCGCAACGGGTCGATGGGCCTGGTCTCCATGAATGAGACGCGTCCCAAGCAGAAGGAATTACAGCGGGCAACCGAGGCCATCAGGGAAATGATGGCAAACGCCCCCGAAATCCGCCAGCGCGCCCTTGAAGAGAAAAACAGGAAAAACCAGCAGGCAACTGTTATGCGGAAGCGAAAAGCCCTGCAGGCGCGGGCACCGAAAGTGACAATAAGGACCGCTGATGAAGGATGATTCTAAAAAGGTTGCGCCAGACGCACTGGTGGCAGTTGTCGGCGCTGGCATCGGGAGCGTGGAATTCTGGATGTACCTGCGCAAAAACCGCGCCGTTGTCGAAGAAGAATATGTTGCAGCCGCTAAAGATTTTCTGGCGCATGGCGCGGATGTGAATGGCAAAGATGAAAGAGGTGTGACGGCCTTGATGTGCGCCGCCACGTTTGGCTTCACGGAGCTGGCGCGCCTGCTGCTTGATAACGGCGCGGCGTTGGAGGAGCGGGATGCCGGCGGCCGGGGGTACAAAGCCCTCAGCCGGGCGGTGGCGAGCTGCAGCACGGATGTCGTGCGGCTGCTGCTGGAGGCAGGGGCTGACACTGATGTGACGAACACCTATGGCGGTACGCTGTGGCCCGCTAATGAGTCGGCGCTGGCCACGGAGCAGGAGAAAGCGGCGGCGGAAGTCATCGCCGAAATGCTGGCGGACGCCCCCGCTATCCGTCGCCGGGCACTTGAGGAAAAAGCTCGCCTTGCCGCAACAGAAAAATGCGCCGCCCAGCACGCCGCCACTGCCGCGCGGCAGAGGTCCTTGCGGGCACGCGCGCCGAAGGTTCAGGTAGGCTCCGTACGGCCATCGATAAAGCACTAAAAATTAGTAACTAACTGATTTATAATATTTTTATGCCATGTTTTTACATTGACATATTGCATACACATAGTTAACATATCGCGAATATTTTATTTTGACGATTCTGCACCCGGAGAATGCCGCCGATGGATGACGTTTTTAACGATGCCGCCGCACCGCCGCCGGCATCAGGAGAACTGGTGGAGGTGCTTGCCCGCATTAACCGGATGCCGCACGCCGAGCTTGAGGCAAACCATGCCGCCCTTGAAAAAAGCTGTCTCGAAGCTGTTGAAGATTTTCTGGCGCGCGGCGCTGTTGTGGATGACAAGAACTCGGGAGGGTATACGCCGCTTATCTATGCAGCGGTGTTCGGTTTTGCGGAAGTGACGCGCTTGCTTATCAGCAAGGGCGCAGCGGTGAATGAAAGGTCAGGCTTTGGAGAAGGTTTCAGGGCCATCAGTTTCGCGGCAAACCGCCGCGATGAAGACATCGTGCTTCAACTGGTTGAAGCGGGGGCTGTCATTGACCTGAGCGACCGCGAGGGCACAGGCAAACTGTGCCGTTTTGAGGATGATTCCGACGGCGACGAGGCCATCAAAAAAATACTCGATGACGCCCCGGGAATCCGCCAGCGTGCCCTTGAAGAAAAAGAACGGGTGGAGAGATTGAGCGCCATGCACGCCACCGCCGTCCGGAAACGGCGTCTGATGCGCGCGCGCACACCGCACGTTGTCATTGATCCCGCGCCTATGGCAGGGAGGGCGTCGTGATGACTGAGCAGGACGATGCCGCACAGAAGCAACGCATGATGCGCGCGTTTATCATAGCCGTGGAAAGATACGAAGTCGTAACAGCGACAGATTTTCTGGCGCGTGGTATTGATATCGCTGAAGCGGACGCGCAGATGGCCAACGGCGCGTCATCGCTGCACGGCAAAGGCTTTACAACACTGGGGTGGGCGGCTTACAGCGGCTATGAGAGGATGGCGGAGCTGCTGGTTGGCGCGGGCGCCGATATTGATTTGCAGGACAAGTGGGGCAATACGCCGCTGATGTGGGCGGTGGAAAGTTTCCGCCCGGAGATGATCCGCTTTCTCGTGAGCGCGGGCGCTTCCTTCGACAAAAGCAATGCGGGGGATAAGACGGTATTTGATCTTGCCAAGGGCAGGGAAATAGACCCTATCCTGCGCGCCGCTATCGCGGCCCATCCGTACGCCGTCCAGGAGCGACAAGCGGCGAAAGAGTCGGCGGAGAGGGCGGTTAAAACGAACGCCATGCATGCCACCGCCGTCCGCAAACGAAAAGTGCTCAACGCCCGCGCGCCGACCGTCACCATCAGGCCCGCGTCATGAACAAAGATTTCAGCAATGCCGCCCTGCAAAAGCCATCGCCCGGCGAACTGATCGAGGCGGTGATGCGGAATGATATAGATAGAGTCGCAGACCTCCTGCAGCGTAAGGCCGATGTCAATGAAATCTATTGTGCGAAAGAAGGGACGGCTCTGATTATTGCCGCTGGCCGGGGGTTTTCGGAGATCGTTACGCTGCTGATCGCGCACCATGCGGACCTTGACAGTAAGAATGACTGGGGATTCACGGCGCTGCACAGCGCGGTGTGCGGCGGCGGTTACATGGATATCGTGCGCCAGCTTGTTACAGCGAAAGCATCGCTGGATGAAACGAACGAGGATGGCAACACGGCGCTGATAACGACGGCGGACAACGGTAACGCGGAGATTGCGGCGTTTCTGGCGAGAAGCGGGGCTGATCCCAATATAAAAGGTGCCTATGGCTGGACATCCCTGACGGCGGCGGCATACAACGGCAATACGGAGATCGCGGGCGCGCTGATTGATTGCGGTGCTGTTATTGACGTCAAGGACGATGACGGGTCCACACCGCTGATGTGTGCTGCAGAAAATAATTGCGCCGCAACTGTAAAACTGCTGCTTCAAAGGGGCGCCTCGCTTGATGAGACGAATGACGAGGGCAAGACGGTGATGGATATTGTCATGGAGAATGATGCACTCGGGGAGATAAGAACGGTCTTGCAGGAGGCCATCGATGCCCCCCGGCGTGCAGAAACGGCAAGGATAAGCGCCCTGCATGCCACAGCCGTCAAAAAGCGCAAGGCCCTGGAAGCTCGCGCGCCAGTCGTCACCATCAGGCCCGCCTCATGAACAGGAACGCGCCGCACATGGATAAGGATTTCGGCAACGCCGCCCCGCAAAGGCCCGCCAAAGAGGAGCTGGTGAAGGCGGCTGAGAAGAAGGACTTCGCCGCCGTGCAGGACCTGCTGGCGCGCAACGCGGAAGTGGACGAGGCGGATGACGACGGCTATACGGCGCTGATGTACGCGGCAGAAAATTCCGATATCGCCATGATGCAGATGCTCATTGAAAGCGGTGCGGGCGTGAATATCGAGAACGATAACCAGAGCACCGCCCTGATGATAGCCATGTTCAGCTATGACCCGGCGGCGGTACGCCTGTTGATTGAAAGCGGCGCGGCGGTCTCCGAACGGGACCTGGTTACGGCGATGGCCTTTGTTCAGGACGCGCAGATCATGGAGCTCATGGAAAACGCGCCCCAAATACGCCAGCAGGCGCTGGAGGAAAAAGCCCGCGCAAAGGCGGAGGCGGAAGCGGCGAGGCTAAACGCCCAGCACACCGCCGCTGCCGCAAAGCAGAAAGCTATGCGCGCCCGCGCGGTGAAGATCACGGTGGAGCCTTAAGCCGCCGCGCTCTTTAATGACGGATAATCCGTATAGCCCTGGGCCTCGTGCGTGTAGAAAGTCGCGGCATCCGGCGCGTTCAGCGGGGCGTTTATCCTGAAACGCTCGACAAGGTCGGGGTTGGCGATGAACAGGGTGCCAAAAGCCACGGCATCCGCTTCGTTTTTTGCCAGCGCCTCTTCAGCCTGTTTTTGGTTGTAGCCGCCGTTGACGATAAATGTGCCTTTGAAAACCTTGCGCATTACCGGCGAGACGCGCGCGCCTTCCGCCGCTAGCCGGTGGCCGGGCAGGGGCTCCATGCTATGCAGATAGGCCAAACCATACGCATTCAGTTTTTCGGCGGCGGTGCTGAAGGTGTGTGCGGGGTCGCTGTCGCTCATGCCTTTGTAAGGGTTGCGCGGGGAGAGGCGCACGCCGACATGGCTGCCGCCCCAGACGCCCACCACCGCTTCAGTCACTTCGCAGAGCATGCGAGCGCGGTTTTCGGCTGAGCCGCCGTAATTGTCGGTGCGCTTGTTCGCGCCGTCGCGCAGGAATTCGTCGAGCAGGTAGCCGTTAGCGCTGTGGATTTCTACGCCGTCAAAGCCGGCATCCTTGGCAAGCTTGGCCGCGCGGCGGTAATCTGCCACTGTTGCCTTGATTTCATCGGTGGTCAGCACGTGCGGGATGACATAGGGCTTCTGGCCGAGCGGCGTCGCGGTATGACCTTCCGCCGCAATCGCCGAGGGGGCGACGGGCAGTTCCCCGTCCAGAAAATCCGGATGCGAGGTGCGGCCCATGTGCCAGAGCTGCAGGAACATCCGCCCGCCCGCCTTGTGCACCGCCTGCGTCACCGTCTGCCAGCCTTTGACGTGTGCCGCGGTATAAATGCCGGGTGCGCGCACCCAGCCGTAACCGCGCTTCGAAATGGCGGTCGCTTCGGCGATAACCAATCCGGCGGCGGCGCGCTGTGTGTAGTATTCCGCCATCAGCGGCGTGGGCACGGCTTCTGCCGTTGCGCGTCCGCGCGTGAGCGGCGCCATCAGGATGCGGTTCGGCAGGGTCAGTGCGCCTGCCTTCAGGGGTTTGAAGAGAAGAGATTCCATTTTGACTCCGGTCAATTTCTTACGACTGATATAACAGAATCTAATTGAAATTGTTTAATAAAACGTAAGAAACAGTAATTTATTGACATAAATATCAAGCCTGTATATTGTTAGGTAAATTAAAAACCACAGGCATAAAAATGGGCAGAAAATCCGCATCAAATAAGAAGCCGGGCAGACGCAAGGTCAGGGGATATCTCTGCGCTGCTTTTGCGGCGGCTGTCCTTTTGACGGGTTGCAGCCCGGTCCTTCATCACAGTAATCCCGCCCCAGGCACTTCCACATCCGCGCCGGCGGCGCAGCATGTTTCTGCTCCCGGCGCCGAGCCCGGCATCATCACAGTTTTTAACAATACAGGAAAGCGTACCGCTGAATCTAACGATCCTTATGCCAGCAACTGGGCGATGATGCTGCAGGATCAAAGCGCCTGGTCAAAAATGCCGAAGTATGACAGCGGCTACCAGACTTTTCTGGCGCAGTTTAACCAGTTCAGGGGCGAAGCGCTTGGCCAGATGGCAACGGGCGTCAATGCGATTGTCGAGAAAGAGATTACCTATAATGATACTCTCTACGGACAGGCGGATGATTACTGGGCGACCCCCATTGAAACGGTCCTGAACCGCGCGGGGGATTGTAAAGACCAGACCATCCTCCAGTATTTTATCCTGCGTAACCTGGGCGTTCCGGATAACCGTTTATTTGTGGCTGATGTCAATGCCGAGGGTAAGTCAAACGCTCCGGACCATAGTATTCTGCTGTTAAACGCGGCACCCCGGGGAGCTTTGCCGCAATTCGTCGTCTTGAACGATGCGCCGCCTGTCCTTCCGGCCGATAACGCCGTGATCGGGAAGAAATGGCAGGTGCAGGTGAACGGCAAATGGACCCGTGCCGACTTCGTCTTTTACGGTGCCAGAAACCAGTCTGGCTTTTGGGAAACGCATTTAACCCAATATGATTATATGCCTGCGCAGAAGAATACTTCTCCGGTCAGGCCTAACTCCAAAGCGCAGGTGGCCCGCGTCAACCCGCCTGCTTTCAGGCGGTCTGGCAGGGTCTGAAGCCGCTTGGGTTGACTTTGGCGCCAACGTGGCGGAATATACTGGAAAAAGGTGAGCATTTCCCATGAAAAAGAAATTAAAACTGGTAGCAAACCGCCCCTCCCGCGCCGATGCCGAACAGGCCGTGCGCACGTTGATCGAATGGATCGGCGAAGACCCGGACCGCGAAGGCGTGCGCGAAACGCCCAAGCGCGTCGCCAAGGCCTTCGAGGAATATTTCAAGGGCTACAAGCTGAACGCCGAGGAAATTCTCTCCAAGACTTTCAAGGAAGTCGGCAGCTATGACGGGCCGGTGCTGGTCAAGAACATCACGCTTGAGTCGCGCTGCGAGCATCATCTTGCGCCGTTTATCGGCCACGCGCATATCGCCTATGTGCCGGATGGCCGCGTGGTCGGCCTCTCCAAACTTTCAAGGCTGGTGGATGTCTATGCCAGCCGGATGCAGACGCAGGAAAGGCTTACCGCCGAGATTGCCGACGCGCTCGACAAGTACCTCAAGCCCAAGGGCGTCGCCGTGCTGATCGAGGCGGAGCATTTTTGCATGAAGCTGCGCGGCGTGAACGAGGACAGCGCCCAGACCATCACCACCCGATTCCTCGGCTCTTACAAAAAGGACTCCGACGCGCGCGAAAACTTCCTGAAGATGGTCAGGGGCTAGGCTATCTTTTGCCGAACCCGAAGCGCCGCTTGGAAGGTTTTCCAGCATCAGGCGCCGCCGCTTGCGAGTTGTTCTGTGATGTGGCACGCTTGTTTCGCGCGCATGCCTCTGACAATACGTTCACCATATCGGTTGTTTTATATCGCGCTGCGTAATCCAGCGTTTTTGGGTTCGGCATAATGCCAGTGGTAAGCAGGGTTTTCACCATATCGACCGTTTTATACCGCACCGCGTAATCCAGCGTTTTCTGGTTTGGCATGGCGCCAGTTGTAAGCAGGGCTTTCAGCATATCTGTTGTTTTATACCGCACCGCATAGTCCAGTGTTTTTGGGTCTGGCATGGCGCCAGTTGCAAGCAGGGTTTTCACCATATCGGTCGTTTTATACCGCACCGCGTAATCTATTGTTTTTGGGCTTGGCACCGCGCCTTTTGCAATCAGGGTTTTCACCGTGTCCGTTGTTTTGTACCGCACTGCGTGATCCAGATTTTCAGGAGCTGACTTTCCAGCAGGCTTTCTGGCCGATGCTTGCGTGAAAAGGTTGAAAACGTCCGCCATGGCGCTTTCAAAATCACTAAAGTCTCCCGGCGCACTGTTGCCGTTGCTTCGAGGGGCGCTCTGGTCAAGGTCGTAGTCGCGGCGCTTCCGCGCATCGCTGAGCGTGGTATAAGCTTCGCTAATATCCTTGAACTTTTCCTCTGCCTCTGCCTTGAGCTTGCGCTCGGCCTCTGTGCCGCTGGGATACTTATCGGGGTGCCACTTCACGGCAAGCAGGCGGTAAGCCTTCTTGATCTCACCTGCGTCAGCTTTCTGGCCAACGCCGAGGACCTTATAAAAATCTTTTTGGATCATTTTTATTTTCCTTTATATAAACCGCCGTTTACTGCGGTCAGGGGGCAGGCTGTTTCCTGCGGAATTTCTTGAAGATTTTCGCGGTGCCGGCAGGCGCTGCCTGTGCCGTGTCGTTTGCAGGGGCCTTTTCGCGCGCCTCCAGGAATGCGCTCTCCCAGCTTGACCGTCCCTGCTGCACCACATAGTCCAGTGTTTTCTGGTCCGGCACCGCGCCTGCTTTAAGCAGGATATTCGCTGTATCCGCGTCATACTTGTGTGTGGCGATGTCGAGCATTTCTGGCGTGGGCCGTGCGCCTTTATCGATGAACGCCTGCACGCAGCTTGACCATTTTTTCTCGACTGCGCATTTCAGCATCTTCTGGTCCGGCCTGACGCCCGCGCTCATCAGGATATTCACTGTATCCGCGTCATAGTTCTCCGTAGCTTTAGCCAGCATGTCGGGCGTGGGTTGTGCGCCTTTGTCGATTAGCCCCTTCACCCAGTTATCGCGCTTTTTTTCCACGGCGTGGGCCAGCATTTTCTGGTCCGGTTTGACGCGCGCGTCAAGCAGGACGTTCCCCGTATCCACATCATTATTGCGCACGGCGATGTCCAGCATCTCGGGCGTGGGCCGCGCGCCCTTGTTGATGAACAGGTTCACACAGCTCGACCATTTTTTATCAACAGCACATTTCAGCATTTTCTGGTCTGGTTTGACGCCTGCGCCAATCAGGATATTCACCGTGTCCGCGTCGTATTTTTCCGTGGCAATCGCCAGCATTTCCGGCGTGGGCCGCACGCCTTTGTTGATGAACAGGTTCACGCAGCTTGACCATTTTTTCTCGACCGCACACTTCAGCATGCGTTGGTCCGGCCTGACGCCCGCGCCAACAAGGGCGTTCACCGTGTCCGCGTCGTAGTTGTCCGTAGCAATATACAACATTTCGGGCGTGGGCTTCGCGCCCCGGCTGAGAAATACGTCCACCCATTCAGAACGCTTTTTCTCCACGACGTATTTCAGTATTTTTTCGTCAGGCACGACGCCCTGGTTAAGCAGGGCGTTTGTCTCTTCCGCCATACCGCGCTCTGTCGCATAACGCAGTTTTTCCAGCGGTGATTTTTTTGCCGTGGCGCGCAGGAAGCTGGCGCTGAAGCCGCTGGGAGCGGGTCTGGCCGGGGGACGCGTGCCGCTGCTCCGCGTATATGCAGGCGCCGGTGAAGTACGCCTGTCAAAGTCATAGACGCGGCGCTTCTGCTCGTCGCCGAGCGTGGTATAGGCTTCGCTGATCTCCTTGAATCTCTCTTCGGCCTGCGCTTTGAGCTTGCGTTCGGCATCTGTGCCGGAGGGATATTTATCCGGATGCCACTTAACGGCAAGCCGGCGGTAAGCCTTCTTTATCTCATCCGCGGAAGCGGTCTGGCTGACGCCGAGTGCCTTATAAAAATCTTTTTTGACCATTGTTCATTCTTACGCTGGTTTATTATTTCATGAGCCCAAAAAACCTGCGGGGTTTCTTCGCGGCGGGCGGGGGCGTCTGTGTTGTTACCTTGCCCTTTGCGCGCGCCTCCGTGAAGGATTTCTCCCAGCTTGTCCAGCCTTTCTTCGCGACAAAGTCCAGCGTGCTCTGGTTCGGCACGGCGCCTGCTTTAAGCAGGAGGTTCCCGACGTCCGCATCCTGGTTGCGTGCCGCTATGTCGAGCATTTCCGCCGTGGGCTTGATGCCCTTGTCGATAAACACTTCCACGCAGCTTGACCATTGCTGCCGCACGGCGTCGGTCATCATTTCCTGGGTTGGCTTCATGCCTGCGTTGAGCAGGACGTTCCCGACATCCGCATCTTTGTTGCGTATGGCTGTGGCCAGCATGTCCTGTGTGGGGCGCACGCCTTTGTTGATGAGCACCTCCACGCAGCTTTTCCATTTCTGGTTGACGGCATCGGCCAGCATGGCCTGGTTCGGCTTGACGCCGGCGTCAAGCAGGAGGTTCCCGATGTCCTTGTCCGCGCCGCGCAGGGCGATGGCCAGCATTTCCGTCGTGGGCTTCGCGCCCCGGCTGAGGAACACTTCCACCCACTGCTTCCGTTTTTCCTGCACGGCGTATTTCAGCGTTTTTTCGGCGGGGACGACGCCGGCGTTAAGCAGGGCATTCGCTTCATCCGCCATGTTATGTTCCGTTGCGCGATGCAGCTTTTCTACATCCGATTGTCCCGCCGTGGCGCGCGCGAAATCAGTGACGGCGCGGGCTGCCGGGGCAGCAGGCGGAGCAGGCGGAGTAGGCGGAGTAGGCGGAGTAGGCGGAGTAGGCGGAGTAGGCGGAGTAGGCGGAGTAGGCGGAGTAGGCGGAGTAGGCGGAGTAGGCGGAGTAGGGACAGCCTTGACAGGCGCTTTGCCGTTAGCGAGCGCCCGCCGCATTTCCTGCACGGTGTCCTGCACGGCTTTCGGCGGCGGTTCAGATGCCGCGGTAACAGGCTGTGCTGCAGCGGGCTTGCTGTTGTTTTTGATGGCGGCCCGGAGCAGCGTCTCCCAGTCATCCCATTCGTTCTCGATAACGTAGTCGAGGGTCTTTTTATAAGGCACGGCGCCGCCTTCTATCAGGGCAATGGCCGTGTCGTCATATTCGTTCTGGATGGCCTCATCCAGCAGGGCGGAGGTCGGCTTTGCGCCGGCCTTGATAAGATCTGCCACCCATTCGGACTTGTCTTCCTCGACAACGTAAGCAAGCGTGTCTTTGGAGGGCACAACACCGCCGTTGATCAGGGCCTCGGCGGTGTCATCATATTCATTGCGGATGGCGGCATCCAGCATATCGGCGGTCGGCTTTGCGCCAGCCTTGATAAGGTCCGCCACCCATTCCGACTGGTCTTCCTCGACGGCATACAGGAGCGTTTCTTCGGCAGGCACAACGCCGCCGTTGATCAGAGCTTCGGCGGTGTCATCATATTCATTGCGGATAGCGGCATCCAGCATGTCGGCGGTCGGCTTTGCGCCAGCCTTGATAAGGTCTGCCACCCATTCCGATTGGTCTTCATCTATAGCATACACAAGCGTCTCTGTAGCGGGTACAACGCCTGCGTTGATCAAAGCCTCTGCGGTGTCGTCATTTTCGCCGCGGATGGCGGCATCCAGCATATCAGCGGTAGGCGTCGCGCCCGCCTTGATAAGTTTTGTGACCCATTCGGTCAGGTCTTCCTCCACCGCATATTCCAGCGTCTCGCTGGCGGGCACGGCGCCTTTTTCTATCAAGGTTTCCGCCAGATCATAGAGTTCGTTGTTGATGGCGTAGTCCAGCATGTCAGCCGTTGGTTTTGCGCCGCCTTCCATCAAGGCTGCCGCCGTGTCGTCATATTCGTTGCGGATGGCGTCATCGAGCATCTCGGCGGTTGGTTTTGCGCCTGCCTTGATCAGCTTTTCCGTCCACACCGACCAGCCTCGTTGTGCGGCATAGTCGAGCGTTTCCGCGTTGGGCACCACACCGCCTTCGATCAGGATCGTAGCTGTGTCATCGTCCGTGTTGCGAAGGGCGTCATACAACATTTCAGCGGTCGGCTTCGCGCCTGCGTTAATCAGCTTTGCCGTCCATTCCGTCCATTCCGCCTGCACAACGTAATCGAGTGCTTCCGCGTCAGGCACCGCGCCGCCCTCAATCAGGGCCTGAGCCGTCTCAAAGTATTCGTTGCGGAGGGAGTCATACAGCATTTCAGTCGTCGGCTCTGCGCCGGCATTGATCAGTATGGGTATCCAGTCGGCCCTGTCTTGCTGAGCGACATAGTCAAGTGTTCCTTGAGCAGGCAGAACATTCTGGACTATTAAAGTCAGGGCTTCTTCGTTCTCTTCATTGCGGATGGCCGCGTCCAGTTGCTCCTGCAGCAAGGGGTCGCTGTTCTTTCCGGCTTTTGGTGCCTTTGCGGGCTGCTCTGGCTGAGCTTCAACAGCCGGAATTTCTTCCTCTGCTGCTAAGTCCTCAGCTTCGGGCTCTTCGGCGGGTGTGGCTGCGTCGGTAAAGTCTTTATGCAGGTCGTGCCATCTGGTCAGCCATGAGGGCAAATTCACTTCTTCTTTTTCGGGAGTTTTTTCGGGCTGATCGCTCATGATATATATCCATTTTATGTAATAGTTAAATATTATGGCATGCAGGTTAGGCGATTCACCATAATTTGTCAAAACAAATTAACTTTGTGATGCTTATCTAATTGAATTTATAGATATTTTTGATGGTTTTAACGCACGCAGCGCACCGAGGCGCGGTTCAGCTTGAAGGTGGGAAACGGCATGCCCGAGTAGAACCTGCGGCTCGACATCATGAACGGGAAGGCAGACGTGGTGGATGACCAGTACCAGCCGGATTTTTCCTCGTCTTCTGTCTTGAAGGTACCATTGAAGGCGCCTTTGCTGCGGGCCTTGTAGAGGAGTTTCAGTTCTTCTTTCGTCGGCAGGCGGAAATCCTTGTTGCCATCGATCTCGAGTTTTCTGGCGTATTTTGCGGCCTTGCGGAAGCTCATGCACAGGCTGGCGTCTGCAGGCGCGGCGTACAATGCCTTGCCTGTCGTGGGTGATTTTCCGGCGTAAATCGTGCCGTCTTCCATCAGCTGGCCGACCTTGGGCTGCACTCTAAGACTTTTTACCTCTTTCGGTGCAACGGGCGCTGTTTCGCGGACGGCGACTGCTGCGGGAGCAACAACCGGCGCAGGCGCAGTGGGCTGCGGTTCAGCTTTGGGCGCAACCGCAATAGCTACCGGAGATTCCGCTGCTTGCGGCGCGGCTACTGGCGCTTCTTCATGAACAGGCGCTTCCGCAGCCGCAGCGGCTTCTTCCGTCTTGGCCGCTTCTTCAGCGGGCTCATGTCTGGCAGTGAAGTCCTCATGCAGCGCACGCCATTTGAGTAGCCAGTGCGGCAGTTCTACGGATTGTTGTTCTTGTTGGTTGCTCATTTTTGTTCTCCTTAAGTTTTTTAAATTCAGCTCCGCACTAAGCGGACGTTACGCCGGTTATTCCAACTGCCGACATCGCGCTTTCCGCTGCTGAAATCCTGAAGCCTGACGCAGTCGTGGAAAGGGCCGCAGTATGTGGAGGTGAAGTACCAGGCTTCAGGCCATTCGTTGGGATTTTCATTGAACCCGCCGATCTTCGCCTTGCAGTTGAATATCCTGTTCAGTTCGCGCTCTGAGGGCAGGCGGATTTCAGACTTGGCTTTTTTTTCGGCCTTGAAGGCTTTTGTGCTGGCGTCAACGAAGCTCATCACGCCCGCATCTTCCGGTGCGACAAACATCGGCTTGTGCGTATCCGGCGATTTGCCCGCGTAGATCCAGCCGTCCGCCGCCTTGTCGCCGATTTTGAGTTTTTTAGGGGGAACGGTTGCAGCGGCGGACTTATCCTGGGCTTTATTCCTATTGAGATAATTACGCATAACTGAACTCATTCTGTGAAAAATATATCTTTATGTACAAACAGACAGAAGTTCTGTCAACTTCAATTATAACTTCTTATGTTTTCATAAAAAATTAAAAGGAGATGAAGGCGAATTTCAGCTGCGGACAAGCCGGATAGAAAAGTTGTTCTTCTTGCCGGAATTGAGATGAAGCCCGTTGCTGAAGTCCCGCACTCGCATATAGTCCAGGGGCTCATTGTATGAGGACGACCAGTAGAAAGGGGAATTGGAAGCCACATCAAATCCGCCGATCTTTGTTTTGTTGGCGTAGAGCACATTCAGGATATCCGGCTCTCCGTTACTGTCGAAATGCGCTGGCGGCAGCATCCAGTCGTTATGGCCGTGGGCTTGCGATTCTTTGGCATATTTGGCGGCTTCCTTGAAGCTTAGCGAAAGCTTTTTGCCTTTTTTGTTGCTGGCGTCATCAGCGGCGGCGAACCAGTTTTTTTCTATTCCGTCCCTGCCTTTGTAACGGCCCAGGTAAATTGTGCCATCCTGCATTCTGTGGCCAACTTCACGCGTAGCGGGTTTCTGTTCCGCCGGTGTCTCGGGCGGCACGGCTCCGCCCGCGATCAGGACTGCCTCCAGCTTCGATCCGCTGCCCAAACGTTCTCTGGCTGTCCGCAGCATGTCTGAAGTCGGCTTCGCTCCGGCCCTGATAAGTATTTCTGCCCAGCCTGAGCGGGTGTAATTGTTCACGGCAAATGCGAGAGTCTTCTGTTCGGGCACCGCGCCTTTGGCAATCAGCGTGGCTGTTTGTGGCGCATCGCCGTGAACCACGGCGTCGTGCAGTTGCGCCTGCAGGGCGACGGGATCTGGCGCTTCCTCTTCAGCGGCGGTCGGTTCCTGTACTTCATCAATTACCGCTTTTTTTGCAGCCTGCGCATCGCGCATGGCATGCCATTTGACCATCCAGTCGGGCCGTTTCAGTTGCTGCTGCTCCGTCATGGCGCGCTCTTGACAAACCGGACCGACAGGTTGGTATTTATGTCGCCGGGTTGTTGCCTGCCGTCTTCAAACCCTTGGGCCATTGCATAGAGGCCATCGTGGTATAACTGGTCCTCCTTATAAGTGGAGGACCAGTAATAAGAGACCACGGGCGATGTCTGGTCGAACCCGCCAATTTTAGCCCTGTTGTTAAACAGTTGTTTCAACTCGCCTGCTGACGGGAGACGGGCGCCGCTGTCATCGGCGGCTTTCACCGCAGAGGGCCAGTCCATGCGGCCAGCATCGGCGGGTGCGGCAAACAACGGCTTGCCGGTATCTGGCGATAAACCCGCATAGACCCAGCCGTCCGCCGTCTTGTCGCCGACTTCAGAAGCAGCCTGTTTTCGCGGCGCCCGCGTTGACGCCATTAAAAGCAGATTCAGCAGGTTTTGCTGTCCGCGCGCCGAGGCGTAGTCCAACGTCTTCTGCTCAGGCACGGCGCCGCCCTTGATGAGGACCGACGTCAGCGACGGCTTGTCGCTGTAGCGCGTGACGGCGGTGTGCAGCATTTCTGAAGTGGGCTTTGCCCCGGCGTTGATGAGCAGGCTCACCCAGTCGGCACGGCCGTAGTTCACGGCGTAGGCAAGTGTTTTTTCTTCAGGCACGGCTTTACCCGCGATCAGGACGGACGCAAGCGCCGGTTTGTCGCCGTAGCGCGTGACGGCTGTATGCAGCATCTCTGAAGTGGGCTTCGCTCCGGCCTTGATTAATATGCTGGCCCAATCCGCCCGTCCGTAGTTAACGGTGTAGTCGAGCGTTTTTTGACCGGGCACGGCTTTGCCTGCGATCAGGACGGACACCAGCGCCGGCTTGTCGCCGTAGCGCGTGACGGCGGAGTGCAGCATCTCCGGCGTCGGCTTTGCGCCGGCCTTGATGAGCACGCTGGCCCAGTCAGGCCTGCCGTAGTTCACGGCATAGTCGAGCGTTTTTTGGCCGGGTACGACGCCTCCTGTGATCAGGACAGACGCTAACGCCGGTTTGTCGCCGTAGCGTGTAACGGCGGTGTGCAACATCTCTGCAGTGGGCTTCGCTCCGGCGTTGATCAGCATGCTGGCCCAGTCCGCCCGTCCGTAATTCACGGCGTAGTCGAGCGTTTTTTCAGCAGGCACGGCCCCTTCTGTAATCAGGATAGAGGCATCCTGTGCGTTATTGCGCAGCACGGCGTCATGCAGTTTTTCTTGTAAAGCAGAGGAGTCAGGCGCGGATGGTGGCGGCGCGGGTGTTTCAACAGGGCTTGCCTCATTCACTTCTTCAACGGCGGGTTCCTGTATGTTTTCGTTTGCTGCCGTTTTCTTGGCGGCGTTCTTGTCATGCATGTCATGCCATCTGGTCATCCAGTCAGGCAGTTTTACGGGTTGTTGTTCCGGCTGGTCGACCATAGTTTTAGCTCCTGACAAAGCGGACGGGAAGTTTGCAGTCCTTCATGCGTATGCCCGGCTGGCCGTTGTCGGAGTGCCGGGTTGTTGCAAAGAGTGCCCAGTGATGTTGCGGCACGGATGATGTCCAGTAAGACTGGTCTTTTTCAAAGCCGCCGATCACGGCCTTGTTGTTGAACATCATTTTCAATACGTGCGGTGAGGGCAGGCGGGCGTGATGGGCTGCAGCGGCTCTGCCTGCTTTCTCCCAGCTCATTTCACCGGCATCTGCCGGCGCGACGAATATCGGCTTGTGCGTGACCCGTGATTTGCCCACATATATCCAGCCATCTTCAGCCTTGTCGCCGATGGTCAGGTTATTTTGAGCGTCTTTTTTGTGGAGTTTTTTAGACATGACTCGAATATTCCCTACTACAAATTCAATATTTTTATGTACAATTTTCTGTACACTCTGTCAAATAATATTATGGATTGTTATTTTATTATTCATAATAAATAAAAAAGATAAATCATTTCACAGCTAAGGGCAATTTTTGGATCAGGGCATAAACTGTTCTTTGATGATCCGTTCATCGAGGTTCATTTCGGGGTCGAAGAGCAGGGTTATTTCGGCGGCTTTGTCGCGCCAGATTTCGACCGTTTCCACGTCACGAATTTCGGTGAAGTCGGCGACCGCGCTGACCGGGCGTTTTTTTGCTTCGAGAATCTCCAGCACGATGCGGGAGGAGAGCGGCAGCAGTGCGCCCCGCCAGCGGCGCGGGCGGAAGGCGCTTAAAGGCGTGAGCGCCATGATCCCGGCATTGAGCGGGATGATCGGCCCGTAGGCGGAAAGGTTATAGGCAGTGCTGCCCGCCGGCGTCGCGACGATGATGCCGTCGCAGATCAGCTCATCGAGGCGCACCACGTTGTCGATCTTGATTTTGAGCTTGGCGGTCTGGCGCGTTTCCCGCAGCAGCGACACTTCGTTGATGGCGAGGGCATCGTGCGTTTTTTTGTCGGTCGTCTTTGCCTGCATGCGCAAGGGGTTGATGCGCACGGGCTGCGCCTTTTGCAGGCGCTCCATCAGGCCCTCTTCGCGGTATTCGTTGAGCAGGAAGCCGACCGAGCCGCGGTTCATGCCGAAGACCGGTTTTTTGTGCGCGATGCTGTCATGCAGCGCGCGCAGCATCAGCCCGTCGCCGCCGAGCGCGACCACGATATCGGCCTCGTCGAGTTTCGTGTTGCCGTAGCGTTTGATGAGGGAGTGCTCCCCTTCCTGCGCCTGCGGCGTGTCGGCGGTGTAAAAATGCACCTTCATGAGGAGGTTCTCTTGGCCGTGACTTTCTTGGCAAGGGCGAAGGCGTGGTTCATCGGTCCTGCGTCGCCGCCGAAGCCGGGCGCATGGATGATGGCCTCGTGCATGAATTCCAGCGCGCTTTCGACGGCGGCGAAAATGTCCATCTTCTGCGCGAGGTTGACGGCGACGGCGGAGGCGAGCGTCGCGCCCGCGCCGAGGGTGTGCCGGGTCTCAAGCATCGGGCGCTCGAAAAGGCATTCTTCATTTTCCGCCGCCACGAGGTATACGACCTTGTTGCTGAAGGTCTGGCCCGCCTTGAGCAGGACGGCCTCCGCGCCGAGGGTGCGCAGCATGTCGGCGGCATGGCGCATCTTGTCCATGTCGCGGATGGACATGCCGGTCAGCAGCTCCGCCTCGCGAAGGTTGGGGGTAAGCACCGTGGCGCGCACGAACAGGCGGCGCTTGAGCGTGGCCAAGGCCTGCTCGCTCAGCATTTGTTCGCCCTGCCGCGAGACGATGGCGGGGTCGATGACGACGGGGATGCCTTTGTCCTGGCATTCGTCCAGCACGTCGCCGACGGCGTTGATGATGCCGTTGTCGATGAGCATGCCGGTCTTGATGGCGTCGGCGCCAATGTCCGCCAGCACAGTGCGCATTTGCTGCGCCACGAAGGCCGGCTCCAGTATTTGCTGCCGGGCGATGCCCTTGGTGTCCTGCGCCGTCACGACGGAGATGGCCGTCGTCGCATAGCCACCGAGCGCCATGATGGTTTTGATATCCGCCTGAATGCCCCCCGCGCCGCAGGAGTCGGAGTCGGCGACTGTCAGCACTCTTCCTGTCATTATGCGCGCACCTTGGCGGTTGATTGTTTATCCTGCAGTTCCACAAATTCGCGCAGTTCCTGCACGACGGCTTTGACGAGCGTTTCGTCGTCGCCCTCGGCCATGATGCGGATCAGCGGCTCGGTGCCGGATTTGCGCACGAGGATGCGCCCGCCGTCGCCCATTTTTTCCGCCGCCCTGTCAATGGCTTCGATCATGGGGTTGCTGTCGAGCGAAATGGCCGTTTGAAAACGCACATTGACCAGCAGTTGCGGCACAGGCTTGAACACCTGGCAGACATCGCTGACTTTCTTTTTCGACTGGCGGATGACGGCCAGCACCTGCAGCGCCGCGATCAGTCCGTCGCCGGTCGTGCTGTAATCGCCGAGGATGACATGGCCCGACTGCTCGCCGCCGATGTTGAAATTGTTGGAGCGCATATGGTCGACGACGTACCTGTCGCCCACCGGCATGCGGCGCAGCTCGAGACCCGCGCCTTTAAGGAATCTTTCGAAGCCAAGGTTGGACATGACTGTGCCGACCACGCCGCCGCCCTTGAGCGTGCCCTGTTTGTACCATGAATGCGCGATCAGCGCCATGATCTGGTCGCCGTCGATGATCTTGCCTTTTTCATCGCAGAGGATCAGCCGGTCGGCGTCGCCGTCGAGCGCGAGGCCGATGTCGGCGCCCTGTTCGACGACGGTTTTCTGCATCAGCCCCGGTGCGGTAGCGCCACAATCTTTGTTGATGTTGGTGCCGTCCGGTGAAACGCCGATAGCGACGACTTCAGCGCCCAGCTCGTACAGGATACGCGGCGCGACCTTGTAGGCGGCGCCATGCGCGCAATCGACGACGATCTTCAAGCCCTCGAGGCGCAGGCCCTTGGGGAAGGTGTTCTTGACATACTCGATATAGCGGCCCTTTTCATCCTCGAGGCGCTGGGCGCGGCCGAGGTTGGCGGAGAGGGCGAGCTCCTTGGAAAAATTGTTCTTCTCCATCAGCGCCTCGATCTGCGACTCGACGTCATCGGAGAGCTTGTAGCCGTCCGCGCCGAAAAGCTTGATACCGTTATCGGCGAAGCCGTTGTGCGAGGCGGAGATCATCACGCCAAGGTCGGCGCGCAGGCTGCGCGTCAGCATGGCGATCGCGGGCGTCGGCATCGGGCCGACAAGGACGACATCCATGCCCATCGAAATGAATCCGGCCGTGAGCGCGGGCTCCAGCATATAGCCGGAGAGCCGCGTATCTTTACCGATCACCACCCGGTGCCGGTGGTCGCCGCGCCGCAGCTGCAGCGCCGTCGCCATCGCCACTTGCAGGGCGGTCTCCGCCGTGATGGGCGCAACGTTCGCCGTGCCGCGGATGCCGTCGGTGCCGAAGAGTTTGCGGGTCATGAATTTAGTCCTTTATGTTTCTTATTATACCGCGCCACGGCGCGGAGTTTCTTGACGGTGTCTGCCGTCGCCTTGCCCGGCTGTTCGCCGTGTCTTGGCGCGGTGTAAACTTGTGGTTCGTAATGTTGCTGGAAGGCGCTGACCAGTTTTTCGAGGCTGGCGGCCTTGTAGCCGGCCTTTGCAAAAAGTTTTTCCAGCCTGCGCGGATTGCGTGCGGCGGCGCGCGCAAGAAAGCGGTCGCGCAGCTTCGGCTCGGGATTGATGCCGATGCCTTCCTTCGCCAGTGCCGCCCAAGGGAAGTGATAGCCGGGATCATCCTTGCGGTCGGGCGCCATGTCGGAGTGACCGATGACGTTTTGCGCGGGAATATGGTAGCGGCGCTGCAGGTCGTGGCAGAGCTTTGTCACTGCCGCGAGCTGTTCCGGCGGGTAGGGCTTGCGGCCATTGTTGGATATCTCGATGCCGATAGAAGCCGCATTCACGTCCGTACTACCCTTCCAGTAGCCCGCACCCGCATGCCAGGCGCGCTTTTCTTCAGGTACGAGGCGGAAGATATGGCCCTGCTCATCGATCAGGTAGTGGGAACTGACGCGGTCTTTGCCGCCGTTGTCGGTCAACTGGCCGAGCGACAGCCGGGTATCTCCGCGCGTGAAATGCAGCACGATCAGCGAAGGCGGCTGGCCATCCCTGCGGTCGTCGAAATTTGGCGAAGGGTAGTCGATAAAATCCATCGGCGCTTTAATTTCCGTCCTATATGTATTGCCATATTATACAATGTATAATACTCTCCGATTATTACGGGACAGGCGGCTTTATACAAGGTGGTTTTATGAGGTATCGCCGTCATTTCCGCGGGTGCGCGGATGATATTCAAGATTAAATATTATGGTTATGATTAAATTCGCTGGCGTTCTAAACTACATGCCCGGATGTGACGGCCTGCGCTTCAGGGAAGAAAGGGCGGAGCTTATTTCATCAGGCAGTTTTATGGGGTCCTTGCGCAGAGGGTTTACCTTGAGCAGCCCTTCGCTTTTGGCAACCGCGTCTATCGTGGCCTCCATAGGCTTGATGAAGCAATATTCGTCGTTATATTCCTCGTCGGTAAGTTTTGCTGCGGCGGCAACGTAGGCTTTCAGTGCGGGTGATGCATCATCCCCTTTAAGTTCCCTGATATTAAAAAATACCTGGGCGCTTAACTGCGCCACTTCGATAGCTTCTTCGCGGGAAATAACCTGTCCGGCCTCGAAGCAATCTTTTACAGCATCGTAAAAATCTTCTCTTACTGTCTCTTTAACGATGGAGAATCCCCTTTCGCGGATGTCATTTGCAAAGTCCTCTTCCGTCTCTGACCAGTATGCCTTTTCCAGGGCATCGGCGGCAGCTTTGCGTTCAGCGGTAGGCAAGGCAAACACGTCAGAGAAGGCCTCATCAATGGCTTCTGTCGTTTTCAACTGATCGATATCTTCAATAAATTCTTCGGCGTTAAAGGTGGGCATTTTTATAACCTTAT
>Ga0206948_1016_pt3 | contig 50305 bp, 41 predicted proteins | sample Alteio_BWOrgHeat_FD_153236 | JGI IMG/M metagenome (GOLD analysis project Ga0206948, IMG submission 153236) | Enriched cells from forest soil in Barre Woods Harvard Forest LTER site, Petersham, Massachusetts, United States -... | ecosystem: Environmental > Terrestrial > Soil > Temperate forest > O... | reverse complement strand
ATGGTCCAGCATCCGTTGATTGAGTTCTTCACGCACGGCAAAGGGCAGGCGTCCGATTTTTCCAAGGGGATTAGGCATGGGGGAGTGGGGGTACAGGATTAATGGATGGCTGGGGTTTGGAGTCTTGAGTCTGGGTTTAGATTGGTTGTGCATACATCGCTACTAGAGCATGGAAACGGGAATCCTTGAAGCGGACACGGCGGATACGGCGGATACGGCGAACTTTTTTGGGTCTGGGGTCTTGGATCTGGGTTCTAGAGAGCTAAATTTGGCTGGCAGACATCATCAGTAGGACACGAATGGGGAGAAGTTGAAGCCGACTTGGCCGAAAAAGAGTGATGTGCGATGCGTGACCGAGTGCGCATTAACCACAGATGGACGCGGATAGGCACGGATGAGGGAAGAAGACCGGACACGAATTACGCGAGTTGGTGCCAAGGCGAGGATGTGGAGCAGGTGCAGATTTAGAACATGGGCAAGACTTTGAAGAGGGAAAATTTTGGTAATCTGTCAGGCGGTTATGGAGGCATAGGGAAAACGCGCCTTACTTGAACTCGGACCAGCGGGTGGTTGGGCCGCCGGAGGCGTGGCGGGACCAGGCGAGGGAAAAGGAGGCGAGGCCGGTGCGGGCAAGAGGCACGAGCAAAATAATGCCAAGACAGGCAGGAATGAGGGCGTCCGGGTCGGGTTTGGCGAGGAAGATGAGGGTGGCGAGTAATGCGGCAACGATTAAGATCCAGATGATGAGCTGGCGAGTTATCGTCGACGGGGTCAGGAGACGGCGTTTCAAGGCGGTGCGATAAACTTGGAAGGTGAACAGGAATTTCAGGGCGATGAGTGTCAATGCCCAGACTGATAAGTGATTCCAAAACCAGCCGAACTGGACGCCATTTTGCACGAGGATGAAAACCCCCGGTCCGGTTAGCCAAAGCACGGTGAGTATCCATACCGGGACCTGGCTAACCTGCCGATTTTCGGTAAGCACGAAACTGAGGTTGACCACGGCAGAGCGCCAGGTCAGGAAGATGAGGCCGATCACGAGGGCGACGCGGCGAGCGGGAAGGCTGGATATTTCCTGCAGTGCAGAATGATCATCATTGAGCCAGGCCAGGCCGGCAAGGGCTACGAGAATCATTATCCACGACAACAGCGCGCTGAGGGCGGTTGATTGCAAGATGGAGGTGACGATCGCATTGCTGGTGAGCGGGCGGGTGAACATGAAGGGCAGATCTGAGCGGGTAGGAGAAATGCTGAACAACCCAAAAATGACCAGCGGTGTTGTAAGCAGCGCAAAGCCGATGCTGTTTGCCAGTATAAGTGGGTAACCAAAGAAGGAACATGCGGCCAAAGATGCAACTGTTAACAGTGCAAGTGTGGAAGTAATGAGGCAGACGCGGGCGGCGGAACGGCGCCATTCAAACCATAACTGGGCTTGAGCCGGCGAGGAAAATTGCCGGGAACCCCGCAATTCTGCGCGAGTGATCCAATGTGAGAAGCGGCTTAACCACAGAGACCAGATCCGGCCCTGCCATTCACCCTGCCGGATCTTTTGCAAACTGAGGCGCGCCAGCACCGTACCCAATAGAAAAAGAGGTATCATGACCAACGGTGATTCGAGCACGTTGCTGCCGGACGGCAAAACCAGAACGAGCAGCAGCAAAGTCAACACGGCCAGCATGCGAGTAAATGGCCACGCTGCCAGCGACCAGACAATTGCCTGCGCCAGTACCAGCAGCGTGAGCCAGACATAACAGCCTTGAAAGATTTTGAAAGTCTCCGGCTGGTGAACCCCATATTTCCAAAGCGTCCAAAGTCCTAGAATCGAGATCAAGCCACTGATGGTGATGCGCCAGAACAGAAAGGAGGTCGATACCGGGAGGGTGAACAGGCGAACAGGAAAGACCATGGGATTTTTGGTGGCAAGGTCCGTTTCGGTGAAGGTGAACATCCAGACGACACAAAGAAGGCTTAGAACCATGGCGAGGAGGGGGCCACCGACGAGAAACATCAGGTATAAGACCTGAAACATGCGAATCGGCATGGGGTGATTGAGGTCAAGAGATAACAGGCGCGCAAATTCGCCAGGGGCGTCGGAGCTGTCTGGATTAAAGCCGACAACGGCACACATCTTGGGGTACAGGCAGATGAAGCCCACAACGGTGACGACGATGATGATCAAACGCCGGCGGTGGCGTTGCCAGAATTCCCAGGCGAGGGCGGCGGTGGGTGTGTTCATGATGGAGGGAACTTATTCAGTTTTGAAGCCGGCCCAGGCGACGAAGATTTCATCGAGCGAGGGTGATTCTTCTGCCATGACGCGGGCGCCGACGCGGGCGGCGGCGGCAACGGCTTCATCGCGTCCGCCGTTGCAGATGGCGGTCCATTCGCGTCCGCTGCCGGTCAGACTGAGGACACCGGGAACCTGGGGCGGCGAGGGTGGAGCGGAATCGAACCGTAAAATCAGGCGGTGATGACTGGCTTTCACTTGATCCAAGGGACCGGTGAGAACGACTTTTCCGTTGAACATCATGGCGATGTCATCGGCCACGCGTTCCACTTCTTCCAACAGATGAGAGGAAAAGAAGACGGTGCGGCCTTCATCGGCGACGGTGCGGATGATGGCTTCGAGAATGTCGCGACGGACGACGGGGTCCAGACCGGAGCTGGGTTCATCGAGCAGGAGGAGTTCGGGCCGGTAGGCGAGGGCGATGAGCAAGCCGGTTTTGGCATTTTCACCGCGGGACAGCGCCTTGATCTTGGTGCGATTATCGAGATTGAATTGCCGGCGCAAATTTTCCGCGTAGGCGGCATCCCAGCCGGGATAAAAAGCGGCGGTATAGCGGATCAATTCATCGACGCGCATCCAGGCGGGCAAGTCACGGTTCTCGGACAAATAACCCATGCGGCTGAGCACGGCGACGGGATCTGTGACGGGATCAAAACCAAAAACGCGGACAGATCCTTGCTCGGGGGTGAGGCGGCCGAGAAGATGTTTGATGAGGGTGGTCTTGCCCGCGCCGTTGCCGCCAACGAGGCCAAAGACGCGACCGCGCGGGACTTGCAAGGAGACCTGTTTGAGGGCGAGCTTGGCGCCGAATTTCCGGTTCAAACCGTTGATTTCAATGGCGTGGGATGCGGAGTTCATGGGGCTTCCTTGGGTTGAATGGATTGGCTGCGTTCTTTGATGAGACGGATCAATTCCTGCGCGTCCACCTCGAGGTGACGGGCTTCGGCGAGCAGGGCGTCCACGCGGCCGGAGAGAATCTTCAAACGTTCCTTGCGGGCCAGCGGCGAACCAGCATCGGTGATATAGGTGCCGGAGCCGTGGCGTTTCTGGACGATACCTTCACGTTCCAGTTCGAGATAGGCGCGGGCGACAGTGTTGGGATTGACCAGCAATTGATGGGCGAGCACACGGATGGGCGGAATCTCATCGCCGGCGGCGAGGCGGCCGGCGGCGACCTGATATTTCACCTGGTTGGCGATCTGCAGATAGATCGGCACACCATCGCCGGCTGAAATGTGCAATTGCATTGTGTATGCATACACTAATACACTTTGCGAGGAGTGTCAAGGGAGAAGATACCCGTTGGGCAGATATAGGTTCAGAACATAAGTGACTTTGCAGGCAGGCCTCAGCAATCGTCGCTGATTTGTCATTTGTGACGGGGGGCAAAGATGATATTATTTCGTCATGGTTGCAGGTCATTGGGCAACCGGATCAAGGAATGGAGTCTATCGGCAGCGCAGGGCGTGGAAGTTTTTATCACTTAAATCGGAATCGCGAGGGCGATTGGTATCGCAATAGTGACTGGTTTTTGACGCCGGCATCCGCCACGGAAATAACAAATCAAACGAAAGGATAAAATCATGAGTACCATCACCACCAAAGACGGGACGGAAATCTATTACAAAGACTGGGGCACCGGTCAGCCGTTATTTTTTCATCATGGCTGGCCGCTCTCCGCGGATGACTGGGACGCGCAGATGATGTTTTTCCTGGCGCAAGGCTACCGGGTGGTCGCGCATGATCGCCGCGGTCACGGTCGCTCGACCCAGACGGCGAAGGGGCATGACATGGACACGTACGCCTCCGACGTGGCGGAAGTGGTGAAGGCGCTGGACCTCAAGAACGTGGTGCATATCGGCCACTCGACGGGCGGCGGCGAGGTGACTCGTTATGCGGCGAAGTTCGGCCAGGGTCGCGTGGCGAAAGCCGTGCTCGTGAGCGCGATCGCACCGCAATTCATGAAGTCAGCGAAGAATCCGGACGGGGTGCCGAAGGAAGCGGTGGATGGCATCCGCGAAGGCACGGCGAAGCATCGCTCGCAGTTTTACATCGATATCACGATGCCGTTTTACGGTTTCAATCGTCCCGGCGCGGTGGTCTCGGAAGGCATCCGGCGGAACTGGTGGCGGCAGGGCATGATGGGCAGCGCGCAGGCGCAGTACGAATGCATCCGCGTGCTTTCGGAGACGGAGTTTTTTGATGACCTGACGATGCTGGACATTCCGGTGCTGGTGTTGCACGGGGAAGATGATCAGATTTGTCCTTTCGCCACTACTGGTGCGAAGTCAGTGAAGCTTTTGAAACATGGAAAGCTCATCTCGTATCCCGGTTTCCCGCATGGTATGCCGACCACGCATGCCGACCAGATCAATCAGGATATTTTGGCGTTTATCAAATCTTGATGGAAGAGAAGGGCGTGTTTAACGAAGCCTGTGCCCCCGATGGGTGGCACAGGCCTCTGGCCTGTCAAATTCGGCGTCTCGCCGAATTTCGTCAGTTGATATGAATTACTTAAAGCGCGTGGATCAAGGGTTTATTCACGCTGCTCTACGGTTCCGGGCGGGACGCCCGAAACTACGGGCCGGAGGCCCGTGCCACCCATCCGCGTGATAGTGCCGCTCTGTTTGTGTTACACATCAAAACTTTCGCACGCAGCGGAAGCCGAAGTAGATGTTGGCGTGGACGGGGAGGTTGAAGAAGCGGTTGGAGGTGCGGGCCAGGTTGGCGTAGTTGTCCCAATAGCCGCCGCGCAGGACGCGGGAGCCGGAAGCGGGTCCCGCTCCGTGCGGATCGGTGCCGCCGAGATACGGGCTGCCGGCGGGATAGGGAGACGCGGCATACCAATCCCAACACCACTCGATGACGTTGCCGGACATATCGCGCAGGCCAAAGCCATTCGCGGGAAACGAGCCCACGGGACTGGTGTAGGGCAGGGAACCGGTGGCGTAAGCGGGATCGTAACTGGTGCCGGTGGCGAGGTCGTAGCTGAACGCGCCGGGATTGCCGAAATAATTGGCCTGGTTCCAGGAGATGGTCAGGCCCCACGGAAAGCGTTGACCGCTCAAGCCGCCGCGCGCGGCTTTTTCCCATTCGGCCTCCGTGGGCAGGCGATAGCCGCTGTTGGTCCAGTTCACAAACACGTTCGTGGATTCGCCGTTGGTGTACGGCAGCGTGAAGTTGGTGTCCGAAAAATATACGGGCGCCAGGCCGGCCTGCTGCGACCGCGCATTGCACCACTTGATGCAATCGTACCAATCCACGCTGATGACCGGATGATTCCCGGCCTTGGCCGCGCCTTGATCAACAAAGCCGTAGCCCTGACCGATGGCGTAGGCATAGACGGCGGCCCATTGATTGGACGTGACGAGGTTCACATCCATGTAAAAACCGGACACGTAAACGGAGGCCGTGGGAATGGCATCGCTCTCGCCATCCAAGGCATCGCCGATGGTGAACGCGCCGGCGGGAATGAGCACCATGTTATCCAGCGTGGGCGGGATGAGCGACAGGCGAAAGAATCGCGCGGCCAAAGTGTTATTGGTGACGGCGAGGGCGATGTTCGTGCGGAAATTGAACGGAACCGCATCAGTGGCCGCGAGCCAGTTGGGCGTGGTGAGGTTGGTGGCGCTGAGCAGCAGGCTGTTCGTACCGCTGGCGTTGGTGGGCCAAAAGAGAATGGCCTGATGATTGGTGTAAGCGATGCCGAGGGCGGCTTGCGAGAAAGCGGGACGCACACCAGCAAGCAGTGCCAGAACAACCAGCAGCCAATGGAAGTTTTTTTTCAAAACAAACGACGTTTTAAAGGGCTTACAAAATATTACCCGGACACTGACGGCTTGGGTTCAACTTTAGCCCGCCTTGATTTTTATGCAACGAGGAAAGCGGTGATACGAAGAAACAGCAATGGGATGGCTGTTTATCTGACGCTGCAACTATTTGAAACAGAAGCCAATCAGGCGCAAGGCCGGGCGAGGGTGCACCGCTTATTTTTTCGGCTTGGGCTTGCGGGCGTCGGCGTTGAAGCTGCCGACGAGATAGCTTTTTTCCGTATCGGGGGTGCAGAGATAGATCTTTCCCGGGAGATGATTCTTATCCAAGGTGCCGAAGTCCAGGCGCAGGGCGTAACCGCTATCGAAGTTATCCTTGCCGGAGGCGGTGTCATTTTTCCAATGGAAGGTAATGCGCGCGGCGGTGTCGGCATTGGTGTTCACATTGATGGACTGGCCGGAGAGGGCTTCGGGTTGCGCGCCGCCGAAATTGATGGTGCAGCCGAACACGAGCGGTCCGTGCGTGCCGTTGCGCAACGTGAGCATGCCGTTTTGGAAATACGCGCGTTCCATGATGAAGTCCTGCCCATGGATGCGCCCGGCCACGGTGGCATCGGGCACATTGGTGATGCTGTCGAGCGCGAGCATCCAGTTGGTATCACTGGCCGGCGGGGCGACGGCGGGCGGCTTTTCAACTTTCTTGGGAGCGGGCGGCGTTTGAGACGTGGAGGCGGTGGCGTTGTCCGCCGAAGCGTTAGCCGTGGCATTGGCGGAAGTGTTGGTCGAGCTGCCGGAGTTCGACGTTTTGCCGCGGAACACCACGAGGGCGGCACCGGCGGCGAGCGCGACGATCAGGATGACGACAAAGCTGATGAAGGCCACAGGAGCCTTGGTTTCCCGGACGAGTTGCGCGGCGGCGGCATTGCGGATGACGCTGTCCGGGATTTTTTTCTCGGTGTATTTCGTGCCGGTGAGGATGAATTTGGGATCATCCGTGGTGGGAGCCTGCGGGGCGACGATCTTCTGGAAACAGGTGGGACATTCCATCACGGAACCGCTCTGCGAGGAGTCGCACACCATGTGCTGGCCACAGACGGGGCAGGCGTATTTGAATTCACTCATGTCCGATTTCCAGTGCAACATTTCACATCTGAAGGACATCGGCAATCCACAATTTGGTGGAGGGCTTGTGACAAATTTCACAAGCGGGGGCAAAAAACTATGTGCTTTACCGGCCATCTATGGTTTTAATGATGTCGCGATTATGAGCAAAAAATCTCCAGTTTCACGCAGCGGGCGCTTTGCCGGCGGGCCGGCGGCCGATGTGGCGCAGTTCACGGAATCCATCTCTTTTGACTGGCGGCTGTGGCGGCATGATATCCGCGGCTCCATCGCCCACGCGACGATGCTCCAGAAAATTGGAGTGTTAACCCGGGCGGAACTGGCGGCGATCACGCGCGGGCTGAAAGCCATCGCGGCGCAGATCGAGGCCGGGAAATTTACCTGGAAGCCGGAGCTCGAAGACGTGCACATGAACATCGAGTCCGAACTGACGCGGCGCGTGCCGGCGGGAGCAAAACTGCACACGGCGCGTTCGCGGAATGACCAGATCGCGCTGGACGTGCGGCTGTGGCTGAGGGATGAGATCACGGCATTGCTCGGCGAGATCGCCGGGATGCAGCGCGCCCTGGTGGGCCTGGGTGAAAAGAATGCGGACGTGATCATTCCGGGCTACACGCATCTGCAACGCGCGCAGCCAGTTTATCTGGCGCATCATCTCCTGGCGTATGTGGAGATGTTGGAACGCGATTGCGAGCGGCTGTGGGATTGTCATTCGCGCGTGAACATCTGTCCGCTGGGCAGCGGGGCGATCGCGGGTTCGACCTTGCCGCTGGACCGGGTGCTGGTGGCGAAGTTATTGGGCTTTGTGAACGCGAGCGGGCAGCCGCAACTGACGCAAAATTCCATGGATGGCGTGAGCGACCGCGATTTTGCGATCGAATTCTGTTCCGCGGCGGCGTTGCTGGCGCTGCATCTTTCGCGGTTGGCGGAGGATGTGATCCTGTGGGCGAGCGCGGAATTTAATTTCATCAAGATCGCAGATGCGTACACGACCGGTTCCTCGTTGATGCCGCAGAAGAAGAATCCGGATATCGCGGAATTGACACGCGGCAAGACGGGTCGCGTCTTCGGCAATCTGGTGGCGCTGCTGACGCTCTTGAAGGGCCTGCCGATGACGTACAATCGCGATCTGCAGGAGGACAAGGAACGGCTGTTTGACACGGTGGACACGGTGCGCGCCTCGGTGCGATTGATGGCGGCGATGTTGCAGAACACGAAGATCAATCGCCCGGCCTGCGCGGCGGCGGCGGGTGACCCGGCGTTGCTGGCCACGGATCTGGCGGATTATCTGGTGCGCAAAGGCATGGCGTTCCGCAAGGCGCATCATGTGGTGGGCGCGGTGGTGGCGCTGGCGGAGAAAACCGGCAAGCCGTTGAATCAACTGACGCTGGCGGAATTACAATCGGTCAACAAAACCTTTGGCCGCGATGCGCTGGGCATTTTCAACCTGGAACGCGCGATGGCGAAACGGAACATCGTGGGCGCGCCGGGCACGAAGGAAGTGGCGAAACAACTGGCGCGCTGGCGGGGGCAGCTTTCGTGAGTTCTTGAGAATGTGATGAAAAAATGCCCGAATTGCGGCAAGGAGTATCCGGATGAGGTTGAGCGTTGTTTGATCGACAACGAACTGCTTTTGTCGGGACAGCCGCAAACGGAAGTGCTTTCAACAACCGAACCGGTTCCCGTCTCTACCGCCCGTTCAGCCGAATCAATTGATTGGCGGCGGAGTATTTTTGAGATCTTGCTGGTTTGCGGGGTGGCTTTTGGTGTCGGCCTGATGGGCTCGGTGTATTCTTTGATTTTTCCTATCAACGGGAGCGCAACCAGCGGCGATACAGGGGGAGATATCAGTTATGCGCCAGCGCAGATCTACAAGTGGTTGGTTTCTTGTTTCCGTGAACTCATGGCTTTGGTGCTGCTAGGATATGTTCTTAGGCGGCGAGGTTGGTCATTCCGTGATTTGGGGCTGACTTGGGCCTGGCGCGATCTGGGCTGGGGAATAGTTCTGGTCATGGTGACGAACTGGAGTTGTATCGCGTTCTATGATTTTTTGTATGTCACCGGCTTCACAACTGCGAGCCATAAGGTGGCAACTCTACACGCCGGCCAGATATTATTTGGCGGCGGCGTCACCATCACAACCCTTCTATTCCAGATCATAAACCCTTTCTTTGAAGAACTCATCGTCCGGGCTTATTTGATCACAGAAATCATGCGATTGAGCGGCAGCGCGGCAAAAGCGGTCGCAGTCAGTGTGATTTTGCAAACCAGTTACCATCTGTATCAAGGCATTCCATCAGCGTTGTCACTCGGAGTGATATTTTTGATCTCCTCCATTTATTATGTCCGGACGAAACGCATCATGCCGGTCATCATAGCCCATCTTTTCATGGATGTAGGTGCAACTCTATGGTTCATGGCGCACCGTTGATTCAAGGACAAATCGTGAGGCGAAGGTTTACGCTGGCAAACGACTTTTATTGGCGCGCCGCCCGGGAACAACTATCTTGACCTGCCAGTGAATGCTGATCTGAACCAATTGCTGAAGGCCACGTCGCGGTCGTTTTATCTGACGCTGCGGGTGCTGCCGGCGGCGGTGCGTCCGCAGATCGGCCTGGCGTATCTGCTGGCACGCACGACGGATACGATCGCCGATACGGAAATGCTGCCGCTGGCGCAACGGCTGGAAGCATTGCAAAAATTGCAGGCGCGCATCCAGGGGCAGGGCTCCGCGCCGTTGAGATTTGGCGGTCTGGCCAAGGAGCAGGGCGTGGCGGCGGAACGGATATTATTGGAGAAAGTGGAGGAAAGTTTGGCGGTGCTGCAAACGCTCGCGCCGGCAGATTTGAAACTTGTGCGCGAAGTGCTGGGCACGATCACCAGCGGTCAGGAACTGGACTTGCGCCGTTTTGAAAAGGCGGCGCCGGAAAAGATTGTGGCGCTGGAAACGGCGGTGGAGCTGGATGATTACACGTATCGCGTGGCGGGTTGCGTGGGGGAATTTTGGACGAAGATCTGCCGGGCGCATCTGTTTCCGGAAGTGAAGCTGGATGACAAACAATTTCTGACGGACGGCATCCGCTTCGGCAAGGGGCTGCAACTGGTGAACATCCTGCGCGACCTGCCGGCGGACCTAAAAAATGGCCGGTGTTATCTGCCCACGGTACGGCTGGACGAGGCGAAGTTGTTCCCGGAAATCCTGCTTTCGCCGACGATGGAGGAGAAATTCCTGCCGCTGTTCCATGAATACCTGGACAAGGCGGAATCGCATCTGCGCGCGGGGTGGAATTACACGAACACGCTGCCGTTCGGACAGTTCCGGGTGCGGCTGGCGTGCGCGTGGCCGGTATTGATCGGGTTGCGTACGATCGCGAAGTTGCGGGCGGCCTCCGTGATGGAATTGCGCAAGCGGGTGAAGGTTTCGCGGGGGGAAGTGTACGGCATTCTGTTGCGGTCCACCCTGGCCAGTCCGGTGCCGTGGCTGTGGCGGAAATTGTATTCCACCCCTGTAAAAGCAGTTGCTTCTGCGGGCAAAATTGCGTAAGAAAACTCCATGCAGAACCCCAAATTTTCCCTTTTGATTTGCGCCCTCGCGCTCGGCACCGTTTTGACGGTGCGCGCCCAGGATAATCCGCAGCAGGCGGCGGCCCGCGCGGCGGTGGCGTCAAAATTGTTTGAACTGAGTTCCGATTCCGGCACGAACTCGCCGGCGGTCACTCCGCCCACGGCGCAAACGCCGGTGGACCAGGCAACGTTGCCGAAGCCGGCGGACGAACCGACGATGGTGCCGATCACCGGACCGACCGATGACCAGAAAAAGCAGGCGGCCGATCTGGTAGCTGCCCAAAAAAAGGCGGAGAAGGAAGCAGCCAAGCAGGCCGCCGCGCAACAGAAAGCCGATCTGGCCGCCGCCAAAGCCAAGGCCAAGGCGGATAAAAAAGCCGCGGCTTTGAAAGCGAAGCAGGACGCTGCGATGGGAGTGCAAGTCCAGCAAACCAGCCAGCCCGCGCCCATCGCCCCGGCAACTACCGGTCTGAACGAGCAGCAAGCTGCCGCCATGGCCGCGCTGAACAATGCGAATGGCCAGCCCGCAAATACCACGACCGCGCCGACGGCAGCCACTGCGGCTCCGGTCATGTCGATGCCCATGTCCACCGCGCCTTCCTATAGTGCGCCGTCGTTGCCGATCTCTGCGGACAAGCAACAACGCTTGAACGATCTGTTGAACAAATATCGCGCCGACCAGATCACGCCGGGTGATTATCACGCGCAGCGCGCGGCGATTTTGGCGGAGCCGTAAGATTTTTATAGTTACGGCTTGTGGCAGCGGCCCGTTGCAACGGCGGGCCGCGGGAGTGAGTTAAAAATAGCGCCGTCTGCGAGCGCTATTCGGGATGTTGTTTCGACCAGAGTGAGTATTCTTCGATGACTTGTTTCCCGCTATCGCGATACCAGCCGTAGCCGTTGCGTCGTTCCCGCGAGAGTTCGTTCACGTCATCGTGAATGCTTTTATCGCGATCGCCAAAGATGGGGCGGTCGGTGCCGATCTCATAATAACGCGACCAGATGGGGCCGTTGCCGGGGGCGGCGATCAGTCTTCTCCCATCATTTTCCGTGCGCGCATAGGCGTGATCCATGATCCCGGTTTTTTTGAACCATGCCACGGCACCGCGTACGGCGGCGATGACGTTGGAATCCGGGTCCGGCAGTTGCATGAGAAATAGAGTGATGCTGCCGCTCTCACCGGAACTGAGCGAGGGCATTTCGTAATTCCGCGCGGAGGCGGGTTGGAGGGTGATGGCATCGTTTTGCTGGCACCAGATGGTGCGCTGGCCGTTGACCACGGTTTGCGCGGCGAGCAGGCATTCGAGCCCGTGACGATAACTCGCCAAGGCGCGGGTGCGATATTCGGCGGGCACAAAAGCGAATTCATCGCGACCCGCTGCGACCTTCTGCATCATCTGGATGACGTGCAGCATGGCGTCGTCATTGAAGGTGATCTCGTCATGGTAGCCGCCTTGCAACGGCCAGACCTGTGGCCAGCCGCCATTCGGAAATTGCGCGGCGAACATATAATCCAAGCCGTGCAAAAAGGCGGCGCGCCAGGCGGCAGCATTCGTGGCGTGGGGATCGGCGTTGATGACTTTGGCGAGGAAATGTAATTCGGTGAATGTGGCGTCGTTGTCAAAGGTGCCGATGTAATTCCAGTTCACATCGGCGGGGATGTCGAAATCATTGGTGATGAGAATATGGGAACTGTTGTCCACGGCAAAGGCCTCGCCCGGAGCGCGGACGTGCCTGGCGAAATCAGTATGCTTGCTCCAGCCGCCCGCGGGTGTCTGGTAAGAAATGACGCAGTCAGCGATGCGTTGAGATTCAGGGCGCGCATACCAGGCGGCAGACTGGTCGAGCGGCGTGCCGCGCGGGTTGGGTGAAAAAGGCGGCGGAGTGGACTGGCTCAGGCCGTGCGCCTTGAGTTCAGCGTGGAAAAAGTCCTGGTCGGCCTGGCGTTGGCGGATGGAGCGATCAAGATAATCTTTCCACGCAGGCGCGTTGGCGATGCGTTCCGCGGTCACCGGCGTCGCCGGTACATTGGTGCCGATGACGGCGGCAAAACTGGCGGTGGGGATGAGTGCAGCCAGCAGGGCCAGCCGAAATGGAAATTTCATGAGTGACCAGTCAGACGCCGGACAGCGGGCTAAAGTTTCACAAAGAGCTTGCCGGCCCGGGCAAGCGGGCCGCAAACCGCTCTAGGGAACAATGATGCGGACTTGTTTGGCCCCTACGGAAAACGTGGCAGGAAGGTGGCCGACCCATTCGCCATCCAATTCAAAAGCGGCGGCGGTGGCGCAGGTCAGTTCAAATTTTTTGACGCGCAACCGTTGGACCGAATTTTCGGGCAGCTTGCCCTGGAACAAAACGCCGGGAGCGATGCGGAGAAGCGTCGGGAAATTAGCGTGTGGCAGGCAGCAGACATCGATGAATCCGTCGTCCAGCTTGGCCTCGGGAAAGACGGCAAATGAACCGCCGTAGAGGCGACCGTTGCCGACAAGCACCAGTTCGCCGGAAAATTCCTGCCCATCCGCCCGGACCGTGATGCACGGTTTTTTCTCGCGCAAAGCTTTGAGGCCGGCGATGACGTAGGCGAGGGGGCCGACCTGCTTTTTGTGTTTCCAACTGACGAGCTCAATCGCGCGGGCATCCAGGCCGGCGCCGGCGAGCTGAATAAGATAGCGGCGCTCCGCGTTTCCCTTGGCGGTGAATTCAACCATGGGAACGTCGATCCGTTTTTCGTTGCCGCGCTGGAGAATTTTCCAGACCTCGGGGATGTGTTTCGGCAGGCGGATTTCGCGGGCGAAGACATTGACCGTGCCGAGCGGCAGCACACCGAGACGGGCGCGGTCGAATCCATCGGGCACATCGCCCAGGCCATTGAGCACTTCATTCACGGTGCCATCGCCCCCGGCGGCGACGACGAGCTCGAAATTTTCGCGCACCGCCTCGGCGCCCAGACGGCGGGCATCGCCCGGGCCGGTGGTCGGCTTGAGCGCGCATTCGGACGCGACGCTTTTCAGCCAGCGGCTAAAATGCCGGGCTTTGTTCCCACGCGCCATCGGGTTGAATATGACACAGGTGCGCACGGGCCAAATGATTTTGTTTTCCAGCCATTAGTCGAGAGAAAACTCTGCGGTTTGGGACCGCCTTGGTTGGGGGAAGGAAATATCTTGTCACCTCTTTCGGCTTTGTCGGGACATATCCAGCGTTATGATAAATACCAAGCCAATGGCCGCCGTGGAATATACCGATGCGGAACTAGTCTCCCGCAGCCGTGCGGGCGACCGTGACGCCTTCAGCCGGATCGTGACACGCTATCAGGTGCTCATCTGCTCGCTGGCTTACAACCGGCTGGGCAACCTTGGGCAGAGCGAAGACGTGGCGCAGGAAACTTTCATCACCGCATGGAAACACCTGGGCCTGTTGCGGGAACCGGAAAAGTTGCGCTCCTGGCTCTGCGGCATCGTGCGCAACCGGCTCCACAAGCATCTGGATCGCGAAACCCGTGAACCGGCGAGCCAGACGGGATCGATCGAGATCATTGAGGATGCCGCCGGTGGCGAAGTCTCGCCGAGCGAAGAAACGATCGGTCGTGAAGAAGAAGCGATCTTATGGCGTTCACTGGAGAAGATTCCGGAATTATACCGTGAACCGCTCATTTTATTCTATCGCGAAAATCAGTCCGTGGGCGAAGTGGCTGCGGCACTGGAATTGACGGAGGATACCGTCAAACAAAGGCTCTCTCGCGGTCGGAAATTGTTGCAGGAGGAAGTTCAGGTCTTTGTCGAAAAGACATTGCGCCGGTCGGCACCCAGCCGGACGTTTTCCAGTGCAGTGCTGGCGGCGTTGCCGGTTGCGCCAACGGCCACAGTGGGAGTCGGCACGATGGGCAAAGGTGCCGCTGCCACCAAGTCTGGTCTTCTGGGGCTATGGCTCGCACCATTGGCACCTTTCATTGGTGTACTGGCGGGATTGTTTTCGCAATTATTCATCATCCGGGCCACCACTATTGGAAGGGAGCGTCGAAATAAATCGATCCGGATCACAGTCTTTTTTGTGCTCCTGGCAGGCGTGGCGGTTGGCGGGGAATACGCCGTGGAAGCTGCTGCGCGACATTGGGGATGGACGGACCCGGTTTATTTTTTGGTGCGCACGATTTTCTGGTGGCTGTTTGGGGCTGGGCTGGCCACGTGGGTGATCGGGCAATTGAGAAAAGCCGAAGCGGTTTACGCTCAAAAAAGCCAGGAGGGCGTGGCGTCTTCCGGGAGGATGAATTTGAGTCCGCTGGCGCAAGGATTTATGGTCGTGAGCACCGAGTTCGCCATGTTCCTATGGCTGATTTCCGTGGCGTATCGTGCTCATGATCCGGCCACGGCAGGTGTCCTCGCCGGATTGATGGTGGCATTGGGCATCTGGAATTTTATCGGCAGCCGCCGCCGGGACGGAGCGGCAGTCGCACTGGCCATGGCGTCACACATGGCCATTTACGGTATCATCGTGCTGTTGGTGTTCAACCTGCGGTTGGACGTTTGGATGGCCACGGCGCGGGGTGTCAGCTTGGATGAGATTCACACGCTTTTTTCACCTTGGATCGTTCCTTCGCTAAGCGCCGCCTTGGTTGCGTGGGTCTCAATCGTGTGGATGTTGTCCAAGCCGCGTTCGCAATCGGACGAATGAACTCAGATCAAGAATTCGCCCAGATTTCGCTGGAAAATTTCCGTAAATTACCCGTTCGAGTGCTTGGCAATGCTGCGTGATTATGGTATCAAGAAAGCGATCCACAACATTGCGAACCGCCTAGGTCGTGTCAGCGGGTAAACTCCGGAAACGACCGGCGGATGGGAACCATGAAGCGCTTGCAAAAAACGGTTATCTGTTTCGCCGCCGGCCTGGTATTGCCGGCGGTTGCAGCCACGAATGATGCGGCTTCGACAGCCAAAGCTTACGCTGCCATCGCCACACGCAATATTTTTGACCTGAGACCACTGGCGTCGGATTCGCCGGTTTCGACATCTGTGGCCAACCCGCCGCCCAAGATCACGATCAATGGCATCATGACCATTTTCGGCCCTGGGGAAGTTTTATTCAAAGTCAGTGTGCCAGTGCGTCCAGGACATCCGGCGGGAGAGAACAGTTACCTGCTCGATGAAGGCCAGAGCCAGGATGAGATTGAGATCCGGCATATCGATCTGCAGGCAGGCGTGGTGACTTTCAATAATCACGGCGTGATCCAGGATATTTCGCTGGCTGACGTGCCGCCGGTCACGGCGTCCGTCATCACCGCCAATGTCGCTCCGCCGGTCACCGCGATGGATCCTGCCCGGGCTGCTTTTGAACGCAGCCGGATGCCGGATTATCTCGGTGGCGGCAATGAACCGAGGGCAAAGGGCGAAACATTTCAGAATAAATCGCTGGAACAGCGCATTCTGATGATCGAAGCGCAACGGGCTTACTATAAAAGCCAGAATGATCCGCGGGCCAACGATCTTCCACCCACCGCCATGACGCCGCCGGATGAGCCGGCTGCGGATAATTAAGCGGTCACAAATATTATCAGCTAATCTTCATGAGACATTGCCTCGCCCTTTTCCTTGTCACCGGATTGATCGGAAGTTCTGCTTTGGCGCAGGATATGCCGGGTCCAGCGGTTGCGCCCACCAATTCCACCCAGATCAGTTACGCCCTGGGTATGCAAGTGGTCACCATGTTGCAGAAGGATGATTTTGATGTGGATCTGAAAGCAATCGCTGCCGGCATGGCCGATATGCAAGCCGGTACTCCGGCACTCACGATGGAAGAAAAAAAAGCCGCGATGCACGACATGCAGCAGGCCATCCTGGCCAAGGCCGTGACCAAGAAAGAAGCGGCGGGCGAAGTGCATAAGAAGGAAGGGCAAGCATTCTTGTCCGCCAACCTCAACAAACCAGGTGTGCAGGTCAAATCCGTCACCGCACCTGATGGCTCGCAGGCCATTTTGCAGTATAAAATTCTTAAGTCCGGTCCGTCCGGTGCTTCGCCGGATATGACTGATACCGTGACGGTGCGTTATCACGGCACACTGATCGACGGCACGGTGTTCGATATTTTTCCTGATGCGGTGAAGCATGGCGATACGGCTACGTTCAAGATGAACGATGTGATCGCCGGTTGGGCGGCGGCCTTGCAGATGATGAAGCCTGGCGACCAATGGGAATTGTACGTTCCGCCGAGCCTCGCGTATGCCGACTACGGCCCGCCGGAAATCGGGATGTACACCACGCTGATCTATCAGGTCGAGCTGGTGAGTTTTGCCAAAACGCCGGACACGGCGGCTCAAACTCATTGAATTTTTAAAATATTTTCACCCTCATGAAATCGTACCTGTTCATTTTGATCGCGTTGGGAGCGGTGGTGCAGCCCGCCCGGTCGCAGGACAAGCCTGACCTCAGCAACCCGAATCAAAAAATCAATTATGCCTTGGGGATGGATATTGTCTCCACCTTCAAACAGCAGGATTTTGATCTCGATACCAAGGCTTTTCTTGCGGGCATGCAGGACAGTTTGGCAGGCAAAGCGAACCTAACGCCTGACCAGGAAAAGGCTGTCATTAAATCGTTGGGAGTCTATCTTGAAGCCAGGGAATGGGAGCGTCGCAAGACGGCTGCCGCGGAAAACCTCAAGGCCGGGCAGGATTTTCTCGCGGCCAACGCCAAGGCGGATGGTGTGAAGATCAAGCAGGTCACCTTACCGGACGGTTCCAAGGCTGAACTCCAGTATAAAATCCTGAAATCCGGCACCGGACCCTCACCTAAAAAAACGGATGCGGTGGAAGTGCATTATGTCGGCAGCCGGATCGACGGGTCGGTTTTTGACAGTTCGATCCAACGCGGAACGCCCGCGACTTTTCTCGTGACGGATGTCGTGCCTGGTTGGGAAGAAGCGTTGCAGATGATGAAAGCAGGTGACAAATGGGAATTATATATTCCGCCCAGCCTGGCCTATGGCGTCAATGGGCCGCCGCAGATCGCCCCGAACAGCACCTTGATCTTTCAGGTGGAGTTGCTCAGCTTTTATACGCCGCGTCCGCCAGCGGCAACCGCCAATACCGCCGCTCCAGCGTCGACAAAATAAGCGAGCTGGGTCACTTGCCTCCGGCGTGGAACGGCAAACCTGATTGATACAATTTCAACTGGCTGTCCAGTTGTGCCAATTGGTCGGACTGATTCGCCTGTGTCAAAGCCATCGCGTGTTTGATGTTTTGGATGGCCTCATCAAATCGTCCCGCTTCCGCCAGGGCGGCGGCCAATGTGCCAAGGATGTCCGGATCTTGATCATGGGAAGTTTGATTGGCCTTTTGAGCCAGCTCCACAGCACGCCGGCCATCGCGTAAAGATGGCCGGGGAGAAGTGGCCAGTTCCCAGGCCAGATTATTTTCGGCGTCGGTATAATCCGGTTTGATCTGCAGGGCTTTCTGATAATGGTCGATGGCCGCATCTTCGTTTCCTCTCTGAAAAAAAGACACGCCGAGACTGTATTGTGCCTCCGCCCAATCCGGTCGAAGTGACAAGGCCTTTTGATAGTACACGACCGCCTCTTCCCACTTGCCCTGGCGTGAGTCGATGTCGCCCAGATTGTAACACGTTTCTGCGTGCTTCGGATTCATCTGCAGTTCCTGCTGAAACCGGCTGGCAGCGTCGTCAAGTTTTCCCTCCTGCAACAATGCCGAGCCGAGATTGTAGCAAGCCTTGGCGTAATCCGGTTTTAACCGCAGCGCCGTTTGATAACATTGGACGGCCCGTTCCATGTCACCCTTCACGAAAAAAGTATTGCCGAGATTGTAGCTGGCCTCGACATAGCCCGGCTTGATCTGCAGGGCTTTTTGGTAAGCAGTAATGGCCTCGTCCAATTTGCCTTTTTGGGTGAGCGCATTGCCCAGATTATAATTTGCCTCGGCGTAGTCAGGTTTGCTGTGGAGCGCTTTTTGGAAATGATCGATGGCTTGATCCAATTGTCCGCTTTGAGCCAGAATATTGCCCAAGTCGTTATGGGCTTGAGCATGGTCGGGTTTGATCTTCAACGCCTTGTTCAAATAAACGGCCGCTTCATCTGCTTTTCCTTGCTTGGCCAGGATGTATCCGTAGCTGACATTGGCCTCCGCATTATCCGGCTGGATCTGCAAAGCTTTCGCGTAATGAGTCATGGCTTCCTCCGGTTTACCGGCCTGAAGCAGGGCGTTACCGAGATTGATGCGGGCGGTGAGATTGTCGGCCGTGGAAGCCAAGGCATGAGTCCACAACGTTTGACTGTTCATCCAGTAAGAACTTTGTATGCGCGCGCAAAAAGCCAAAGCGATGATGATCGCCACGCTCACAATTCCCAATGCAAATCGAAGTTTGCGCCAGCGCGTACAGCAATCAGCAATCATCCAAACGAATAGTGCATAGAGGCCGATTTCCGGAAGATAAGTATATCGATCAGCATGTGCTTGCGCGCCGACTTGGATGATGCCGATGACGGGGAGCAACATCACCAGATACCATAACCAACCCGTCACGAGCCATGGTCGTTGCCGTCTGTTGAAAAAAACGACTATTGAAATGCCCGCCAACAATGAAGCCGCACCGATGATCGCCCAGATTGCGAGGCCGTGTTCAGGATAAGGATAAAAAACTGCGAGACCGGTTGGATAAAACATCTGACCCATATAGATCGCATAAGAAACCAAAGCGTTGCCCAGGCGGGACGCGAATGACAGGGAAGACAGGGCATCGTGTTGGGCGCAGAGCGTGATGATTGCGACGGCCGCTGAAAGCAAAAGCAAAGGCAGTTTCTCGGCGATCAATCGCCATGGGAATTGGCCGAATTGTGGGAATCGTTGCAACGGCCAATAATCAAGCAACAACAAGATGATGGGCAAAGTCACCACCATGGGTTTGGACATGAGTGCGAGGGCGAACAAGAAAAGCACTGCCAAATAGCGTGCCGCCGAACGTTCACGCACATACCTGACATAAGCCCCGATGGTCAAAATGAAGAAAAGCCCGCTCAACACATCCTTGCGTTCAGCGATCCAAGCCACTGATTCCACATGCAACGGATGAATAGCGAAAACGGCGGCGACAAAAGCACTGCGCCATAACGCTCCGGTCAATGCCCGAAACATGAAGAAAAGCGAAAGAGTCGCGAGCGTGTGAAACAAGACATTGACCAGATGCTGCGCGCCAGGATTCAGCCCGAATAACTGGCAGTCCAGCATGTGCGACAGCCACGTTACCGGATGCCAGTTGGAGGAATGCACCTGGGTGAAGGTCCACTGGATGCTCTTCCAGCTCAAGCCTCCAGCCACCGGCGGGTTTTGGTAGACGTAAACATCGTCATCAAAATTGATGAAATCGTACTGACGCAACTGCCCGAAAACAGCCCAGATCATCACCGTCAACAAGCAGCAAATACCCGCGACCAGCCAGCGTTCATGTGAACGCGGTGAACTTTTCGCGGTGATAGCCGGAGCGTTGACGGTTGATGGATCCATTTTGAAAAACTGACTGAGAATGGCAGAAACCCCCTGCGTTCAACCGCAGGGGGTTTGTGTGTTAACAGATCAAATCTCAGTAAGTCTTGTACTGGCTGCCCAAGGCCGTGAGATTGCCGGAGGAATCAAACAGTGCCGCCGTCTGGAGAACATTGGTTCCCGGGAGGGTTCCGCAGTACCAGGAATAATCCAGCACATAGCCGCGGCTCTTCAATCCGGGCACAGCGGTGGCCATGAAGGATTCGCAATTCGCCACGGTGATCTTGGTGGGGCTCAGCCAGTCAGTCGGCGCGAACTCGGTGACATAGACGTTATAACCGTACCGGGTGTGAACGCCGTCCACATAGCTCAGGAAAGAGCTGGCGCTGCTTTGATAGCAATGGATGGCCACAGCGTGACACAGGAGTCCCTGTGATTTTACCGCCGCCATGAATTGTTGCATCCAGGTATCATTGTCATCGGCGCAAGCAGGGGAGATGAGATTGCCAAAGCCGATCGAATTGGCCGCGATGCTCGCATGAGTATAACCCTGCAACGCATAGGCGGTCGTCAGGTTCGCCTGGCTGCTGCTGTCCGGTTCATTGTACATGAGCAACACCGGGTAACCGGCGTTCTTGAGGGCCGTGAGGGCGGCAGTGTCCTGGGCTTGGGTGGCACCATAATAGCCCCACCACATGGGATAAAACTCCACTCCGGCGGGGAGGTTGCTGGGTGCGCTGGAGCCCCAGTTATAAGTCCACGTTGCGTTCACCTTGTTCGCATTGGCGCACTGCCCGGCCGTGCCTTTGATGGCTGCATTGGCTTGTGTGGCCACGCTCAATAGCGCCACGCAACTGCCCAACGCCAGTAATGACCTGCATTTATTGGATGTTTTCATGTTTGTTTTTGCCTGTGTTTTTGTTTTCCCATTGGACTGTCAGTCGTTTAATGCCGCCAGCCCGGGGCACGCGAAGACGCATTCCCTGTGCAGAGATGCACATTGCGCTTCACGGGTTCATCGAAACTCTAGCTCGTTTGAAGTGCCTCGCCTATTACCCGATTGGGGGATATCGTATCGCCCATTTGGGGGATGCTATCTCGAAATATTTGGACCTTGGCTGCTTTGCAAAATGCATCCTCAGACCAAAATGATATGGCCGCAGAACGACTTACAGAGGGTTTTATTAAAAGGTCAGATTGGTAGTTTCCAAACCAGCCCGTGCGAATGCCAATAAGGCAGGAAGGCGCAGTTAAATTGTTTTCTTCGAACGTCGATTTTCTTCGGCAGATTTAGCGGCAATCATTTGAACCGCTTTTTCGATCCGCTTTTGCCGGGTCTCAGGTTTTTTCGCCTCGTCGATCCATTTCAAATATTCCCGGCGGTGTGCATTGGTGCAATCGGAGAAAAAATCAGCCAGCCCGGCTTTTTCAAGGGCGATTGAAAAATCTTTGGGAGTTTCGGTCATGGGCGAATCTCCATCAACACATCACGCCATCACGGCCAAGTCAATTCGGGAATGGTTTATCGTTGAAAAACCATTTTTGCAATGTTCGGCTCCGGTGCTATGGTTCCTTCCTGACGGTAAAAAAATACGACAACGAGGAATTTTTAGTTTATGAATCAAAATCAAAAACGCGTCTGGTTTATCACGGGGACTTCCCAAGGCTTCGGGCTGGAGTTGGTTCGCGCCGCCCTGCAACGCGGTGACTCGGTGGTGGCTACTTCGCGTCATCCGCAAAAAGTTGCCGCTGGCTTCAAAGATGCCGCCGACCGGTTGCTGGCCGTGGCCATGGATTTGCGCGATGAAAAGCAGGTCGCTGATGCCGTGCAGGCGGCGCTGAAGCGTTTTGGACATATCGATGTGCTCGTGAACAATGCCGGTTATGGCATCATGGGTGCGGTGGAGGAGGTCAGCGATGCCGAATTTTCCGGCGTTCTTGAAACCAATGTCCTGGGGCTCTTGCGCGTAACCCGGACGGTTTTGCCGCATTTCCGTGAACGTCGCAGCGGGCAGGTCGTGAATCTCTCCTCGATTGGTGGTCTGGTGGGTTTGCCGGGCTTCGGAGCTTATAACGCCACCAAGTTCGCCGTGGAAGGATTGTCCGAGGCACTCGCGGCTGAAGGCGCGCCGCTGGGCATCAAAGTGACCATCGTTGAGCCGGGGCCGTTCCGGACGGATTTCCTCGGCGGTTCGCTGGCTGAGGCTGCGAAAAAATTGCCGGATTATGATTCGACTTCCGGCCAGACCCGCGTCAACGCATCGACGCGCAATGGCAAGCAGCCCGGCGATCCGGTCCGCGCTGCCGAAGCGATCATCAAGGCCGTTACGTCAGAAAATCCACCGTTGCACCTGTTGCTGGGACGTTTCGCGTACGATCGTGTTCACGTGAAACTGGAGGCGATGCACAAGGATTTTGAAACGTGGCGTGAGGTGACCATGGGTGCAGATTTTCCTGCTTAAAAATCCTTTCTCCGGAAAATTGACAAGTCATAGTAAATTAAACTGTTTAAGGGTTTGCATTTAGGCGGCACTTAATTACAGTTTTGTCACATACGCTGGCAAATTGGAGCAGATGTTCATTCAAGGCTTTTGGCAAACACGACCGAGCTGTGCATTGAGGATAAGGTCGTGGCAGGCTGAATGTTACATCCCTGTGTCAAAGCGTTAAGCAGGATAAAAACCCATGAACGCACTAGAAAAATCTACCCCGTGGAATGGTGAGCGGAAGCGATTGACCAGTTTTCTCTCCGGCGCAAATCCCCCGGCTCCCTTTAATCCCAACCCGCTGCCGTTGATCGGTGTTCTCGAAGGCACCGGCATCGGACCGCAAGTCATCTGCTCCGCCTTGAAAGTTCTCAAGTCGGTGGAGGAAGTGCTGGATTTGAAATTTGAAGTGCGTTCCGGCGGCTTGATCGGGGAAGACGCCATCAAGGAGCACGGCCAATGGCTGCCGGAAGAGACCGTTGAATTTTGCGCGGATATTTTTCGCATGGGTGGGGCGATCTTGAATGGACCCGGCGGCGGACGCTACGTCTATGATTTGCGCCGGCGGTTTGATCTGTTCTGTAAGTTTGTGCCCGTGATTCCGGCGCCCGAACTGGCAAACGCGGGGAAAATGTTTCCGCAATACTTGAAAGACCTGGACCTCCTCATCGTGCGCGACAATATCGGCGGCGTTTATCAAGGGCAATGGGGTGATCGGGCTACAGACAAAGGCCGCGTGGCCGAGCATTCCTTCAGCTACAGCGAGCCGGAAGTGCATCGTCTCGTGGAAGTCGCGGCCCGTGCCGCAGCGCATCGTCGGGGCAATCTCTACATCGTCGTCAAAGACGGCGGCGTACCCAGTGTGACCGCGCTCTGGCGTGATGTGGGCGCAGCCACCGCCAAACGGCATGGTATCGAAGCCCGGTTCATGAACATTGACTTGGCGGTCTACGAATTGATCCAAAACCCCACCCGTTTTGATGTCATCGCCACGCCCAATCTTTTCGGGGATATCATCGTTGATATCTGCGGTGTCCTGGTTTCTTCACGGGGAGTGACTTTCTCCGGAAATTTTGACGCCCATGGACGCGGCGTTTATCAGACCAATCATGGGTGTGCGCACGATTTGGCGGGCGCGGATGTCGCGAATCCTGGCGGGCAAATCCTTTCGCTGGCCATGCTGCTGCGCGAGAGCTTTGGCCTGGATGACGCCGCCAATTTGATCGAAAAATCCCTGGCCACGGTTTGGAAGGAAGGCTGGCGTACTGCCGATATCGTAGAACCGGGTTGCCGTCTTCTGGGCACCAAGGCGATGGGTGAAAAAGTCGCTGAACAAGTTTTGCGTTCCGCAGAAGCCTTGCGGCCGGCATGAAGCCGGTATTACTGCTGGTGGATTTGCAGGCCGATTTTTTGGCCTCCGCAGGTCTGCAACCTGCACCGGAAGCCATTGTTCATCCAGCGGCTGAATTGTTACAGAACTGCCGCCGCCGTCTCAAGATTCCGGTCATCCACATCTGGACGACGTTGGATCGTAAAACCGACGGTCGCCTGCCGCATTGGAAAAAAAACCGCCTCTGGCAATGTGTTGCCGGTACTCCTGGCCACCAAACTCCCGCCGCCTTGCAACCGCAAAAGACCGAAACGGTCATTCATAAGACCGGCTTCAATGGTTTCGCCGGAGGCGCATTGGATGCGGCGTTGATCAAGCTGAAGGCGGACACTCTTATCGTTGCTGGTGTTCATCTGCATACCTGTGTCCGCACCGTGGCTGCCGAAGGATTGGAACGAGGCCTGCAGGTTTTGGTGGCCGAGGATGCTGTCGGCAGCAACGACCCGGTCTTTGCCGCCGCCACCCGCCGCTGGCTGGCTGAGCGATGCGTCGATTTTTTGCCGGTGAAACAGATCGTGGCGCGGCTGGAAGGCAAGCTGCCATCGAAATTGATTCACCGGTCTCCTCGCGCCACCAAAAAAATTCTCTTTGAGATTCCCGTCGTGGGAGCGAAGGAGATCTCTGCCGCTACCGCATCCGCCCATTCGGCAGGCAAAAGTTGGCGAAACAAAAATATAAGTGCCCGCTGCGCGATTTTGGAAAAAGCCGCGCAACGGTTGGAGGCTGCCGCACCAGCCTTGGCCCGGCAGATGGCGCTGGAGGTGGGTAAGCCCATTGCCCATGGTTTGGAAGAAGCGCGCCGCGCCGCGGCGAGCATCCGTGATGTATGCCGGCGCGCTAGCGCTTTTGAATTCTTGCAACGCACGCTAGCCGGTTGGGTGCGCCATGAACCGTTGGGCGTCATCGCCCTGATTTCGCCGTGGAACAATCCGGTGGCGATTCCCATCGGCAAGATCGCGCCTGCATTGGTCTACGGCAATACGATCGTTTGGAAACCCGCGCCCGTTGCCCAGGCCATTTCCGAGGTCATCTTGAAGCTATTGCGTGAGTCTGGTGTTCCAAAAAGCGCCGTGCAGATTATTTCCGGTGACCATACCACGGCGCAAAAGCTGGCTGCGGATGAACGGATTGCTGCGGTGACCATTACCAGTTCAGTCCAGGCGGGCTATGCCATCCAGGAAATCTGTGCGCGCCGGTTTTTGCCCTTGCAGGCGGAGCTTAGTGGCAACAATGCGGCGATTGTTTGGGACGATGCGGACCTGTCGCATGCCGCCAAACAAATTGTCTGGGGCGCCTTTGGTTTTGCCGGACAGCGTTGCACGGCCAATCGCCGTGTCATCGTGAGCGCGGCAAAGTTCGGAAAATTTTGGCGGGAATTGAAGCTGGCCGCTGAAAAATTATCATGGGGCGATCCCTTGGATAAATCTACGGACATCGGTCCGGTCATTCATGCCGGTAAACGCGCCGAGCACCTGGAATGGGTCCGGCGGCTGCAAGCTTCCGGCGCGGCGCGGCGGGTTGAATTTCTTTTCGCGCGCAAGGCCAAAGCCGGGAACTTGAAACTGGGCGCATACGCACAACCGGTCATGGTGGCTTGCGACCAGCCGGATCATCCGCTGGTGCAGGAGGAAACCATGAGCCCGTTGTTGATCGTACAGCGGGCCAAAGATTTTTCGCAGGCGTTGCAACTATGCAATCGCGTCCGGCACGGACTGGTAGCGGCGCTTTTCAGTGACTCACAAAAATTGCAAAAGCGTTTCATGGCCGGGGTCCAAACGGGAATGCTCAAGATCAACTCGGCAACGGCGGGGGTCGATGTCTCATTGCCTTTTGGCGGCTGGAAGATGTCCGGATTTGGCCCGCCGGAACACGGTGATGGCGACCGGCTTTTTTACACGCGCATGCAGGCCGTTTATGGCGCGACTGCATGATTCAGGCCTGTTCGGAAAAGCTACAGCTTCACGTCGTCGAGCGATTTGATCTCCAGAAAGAAACGGTCCGCCACCAGGTGGGCATGGACCGTGCAGGCGATTTCATTTGAAATATCCTTCAGTTGGCAGAAAATCTTTCCTCGTGACCGGATTGAAAAATCAATATCTTGCGCGTGTTGGCTCTGGAACTCCCATGAGCATTGCGGAAGGCTTATACCGTCTGGCTGGAGCAGAATTATAAACTCTTTGTTATTTGAAGAATCTTGAATGTGACTTTGACAGCGGATTCCATTGCCGCCCGTTTCGGGCATTCGGTGGCTCAGTTTACCACCCACACCGCCATCAGCGCTCCGGCCGGACAGTGGACGTACGCTGAATTGGACCGGCGTGCAAATGTCATTGCCGCAGAGATACTGAATCATCTTGGCGCTGATTCTGAACCGGTCGCACTGCTGTTCGATCATGACGCGCCGTTGATCGCCGCCATCCTGGGCACGCTCAAGGCGAATAAAATGTATCTTGCCCTCGATCCGAATCATCCGCCGGAGCAGATTCGCGCCATGCTCACAGCCTCCGGCGCGCGCCTGTTGCTCGCGGATGCCGTCAACGAATCTGTTGCCAAAGCCATGGCCGCCGGCCCGCTGCAGATTTTAGTGGTCACAGAAAAATCCGCCCAGCCAACGGCCGTCCAGCTCCCGGCTATTTCTGGCGAAGCCCCTGCGTGGCTCATGTTCACCTCCGGTTCCACCAGCCAGCCCAAGGGCGTCTGGCAAAATCATCGCGGTATCGTTCATGAAGCGGAGGTTTACGCTGAACTGGCCGCCATGACGCCGGCTGACCGCGTCTCGCTATTGACGGCTTGCGGCCTGGCGGCGGCAGGCGCAACCCTCTATGGTGCGCTGTTGCATGGGGCCACGGTTTGCATGTTTTCCGTGCGCACACAGGGCGTGGAGCGGTTGGCGCATTGGCTGGTCCAGGAACACATCACCATTTTTCATTCCGTTCCGACGGTATTCCGCCATCTCATGCGTGCGGCGGAGGCGAAAAATTCCCTGGCGTACGCCCGCCTGGTGCGACTTGGTGGCGAACCTGTGTTGCGTGGCGACGTCGAAACATTCCAGCGGCTCTGTCCCGATGCCTGTCGCTTGATGCAGTCGCTAAGTTCCACCGAGACCGGCATCATCACCACGCTCGTATTCGAGAAGCTGACGCCTTTGCCCGAGGGCCGAGTGCCCGCTGGCCGGCCCGTTCGTGGTGTGGAAGTTTTCCTGTTGGATGAAAAAGATCAACCTTTGAAAAACGGCGGCGAAGGCCGCATCGCCATTCGCAGTGCACGCCTGCGTCAGGGCTATTGGCAGCAATCCGTCTTGACCGCCGAAAAGTTCCAGCGCCAGGGCAATTCCAGCGTCCGTACTTTTATCTCCAACGATCTGGGCCGGTTTTTGCCGGATGGCACGCTGGAACATCTCGGCCGGGCCGACCAGCTCGTCAAGATTCGCGGACTGCGCGTCGATCTCGGCGAAGTCGAAGCGGCCTTGATGACCACGAAACTCGCCCGGGAAGCCGTCGCTGTCGCGATCGAAGATGCCTCCGGTGAAAAACGTCTCGCCGCCTATTTTGTTCCGCGGCCGGGCGCAGAAATTTCCGCGCAAAATTTTCGCCGCTGCCTGCGTGGCCAGATCCCCGCGCACATGATCCCGAATGATTTTCTGCCGCTGGAAAAACTGCCGCTCACCGCCGCCGGCAAAATCGACCGCCGCGCGCTCCCCGCGCTCGCGCGGGCTGAAAACAAAGCTGCCTTGGACCGCTCTCAGCGCCCGCTGGACCTGGTGGAAAACCGCATTGCTCGTATCTGGCAAACTGTCCTGAACTGTTCACCCATCGCCCGCACCGACGATTTTTTTGACCTTGGCGGAACCTCATTGCAGTCTGTGGAAGTATTGTCTCAGATCGAAAAAAATTGGGGCGTCGCCCTGCCGCCATCCACCTTGACCGAGCAGAACACCGTCGAAAAACTCGCCCTCCTCCTGCGCGATCACATCGTCATTCCCTCGCCCCGTCCGCTGGTCACCTTGCGCGAGGGCGGGCCCGGTCGCCCGCTCTTTTTGATCCATAGCGGCCAGGGCGATGTCACCTCCTACGGCTTGTTGACGCGCCGGTTGCCCGGGCGCCCCATCTACGGTTTGCAGAGCCCGGGATTGCAGGGCGAGAGCTGGCCGCTCATGAGCATTTCCGCCATGGCCGGCTGTTATCTGCGCGAGATCACCGCCAAAGATCCCACCGGCCCTTATTTTCTGGGTGCCACCTGCATGGGCGGCATGGTTGCTTTTGAGATCGCGCAACGCCTCCTGCATCAGGGCAAAAAAATTGCCTTCATGGCTTTCATGGATGTGCCCTATCCCTTGCCGTATTCGGAACATCCCAACCCGGTGGAACGCCATTACGGACCGTGGCGCGATTTCGGCCGCGACTTCGGCCGCATTGTTCGTTGGGCCCTTATCCGCGGCGCAGGCTTTGGTCGCAGCCCGCGCGGGCTGGCGAAATACCGGCGGTTTGTCGCGCACATGAACACCCGTGCCCTTCGCCGCTACCGCCCGGGCATTTACCCCGGTGAAATTTTTTTCTACAACTCCTCGGATTCCGGTTTTGCTCGCGACCGCCGCCTCCGCCTCCATCGCCATGCCCGCACCGCGCACGCCATTTCCATCCCCGGCAGCCGCGCCGCGCTCTTTGTCACTCCCGGGGTGGATGAAATGGCGAAACACCTGCAAGCCGCGCTAATCGCAGCGGAAGATCGTTGCCGTTCCAGCGCGGAACCTGCCGCCTTGGAACACCGCTAGCTTCGCATCCCCGCCTGGCCCGCTGGCTCCGTGTCACAAGCCCAGGTCAGACAACCCCGGGTGATCATCCGGTCGCCGCCCGCTTGGCCAGTGATATTTTCGTTCGCTCTCGCTGATCGCCAGGTCATTGATGCTCGCGATGCGCCGGCGCATCAGGCCCTTCTCGTCAAACTCCCACAGCTCATTGCCGTAGGACCGATACCACTGGCCGCCCGCATCATGCCATTCATAGGCAAAACGCACCGCCATGCGGTTCACGCGAAATCCCCACAACTCCTTGATCAACCGGTAATCCTGCTCCTGGCTCCATTTCCGCGTCAGAAACTGCACGATTGCCTCCCGCCCCGTCAAAAACTCCGTGCGATTCCGCCACACGCTGTCATGCGTATACGCCAGCGAAACCTGCTGCGGATTCCGGCTGTTCCAGGCGTCCTCCGCCAGTCGAACTTTTTTCGCCGCCGACTCCGGATCAAACGGCGGCAACGGCGGTCGGGGATTATCGATGGTGTTCATTTTACCGAAAGCAAAATCTTGTAGTCGCCCAGATTGGCGAGTGGAATGGCCATATCGCTAGCATAGGCATCTGGCCAATTTGTCTCCACTCCACTGATCGTCATTGAATCCCCCAATGTCGTGTCCAGTGTCGCGCCTGCGATTTCCTCGTGCCAAATCGTACCATTTGTAGTGGTGGTGACCTTGAAAACAACATTACATTCCGAGAAACCGCCGCTGGCGTGAACCGGTATCATGCATCCGGCTTTGTGAGGATCACCTTCACGATAGATGATCTTCCCATCCGGGCGGTTGATTTCAAAAATGCCGGCCGCCTTCAGGTCGGTCACCCAGAGGCTCGCCTTCATGTCTCCATCGCATCGGACCCGCACTCGCTCCATGAAATGACCCGGCTCTGACTTCACTTCTAAAACTGTCACATAAAATTTGTCACCGGCTGATGTGATGGCAAGCTCGCTCATCTCTTTTAACTGCTTGCTTACGAAGGAAGACATCGAAAAACCCAAAACCGCCGCAATTGCGAACTGGGCCAAAATAAAGACAGCAACGCAAGCTGCCAAAATGAGAACAATATTCAGCACCGTTCGATTCTTTTTTGGAATCGGCGGCGGGATGGGTGGGGGAACTGGCTGGCTCATTGAGACTTAACAGGCCATCACGAACTTTTCACGCGCTCATCATGCTCGATATCCAGGATCGGTGGCAAGATTTCCGTCAAGAGTATGTGTGGTGTAAAAGTGATTTTGCTTTTTTGATCCACAATCTATCGGCATGCAAGCTATTGCCTCTTTTTGTAAATCAGTGGGGATCTGCAAAATACTCATGGCGGTTTTCCCGTGCCGTAGTAGTGTCCAATATATGAATCTACTCCTCGTTTTGATTGTCCTTCTTCTTTTATTCGGTGGCGGCGGTTTTTATTTTGGCGGTCCGGCTTTTGGCGGCGGCGGCGCCGGTTTGATTTTGTTGATTATCCTGGTGATTTTGGCCACCGGTGGGTTTCGCGGCAAAAGGAAGTGATTGAAAATCAGGTGGTGCGATGCCTGAAGTCGCTAAAGGCCAAACCTAAGCCTCAACCGGTTTGTGGGCCGCACGGAATATTTTAGTGTTTTTTGGAAACCGTTTCGCAGCCTGTATTTGTATTCAGTGCAGCGCCGCGTCTCATCAAAAATAATCTGCCAATCCAGAAAACGGAACAAAGCATAAAACCGGCTGCAAGCAGAAACCAGATGGAAATCTGGAAATCAAACCCATGCTGCAAAAATCGAACTAACGCTTCGTCGCTGGTATAGGTCTGCGAATTTTCCGTTGACCATGCCCAAACCGAAATGAGGAAGCCAGAAACGCACAAACACGAAAATAGGATGTTGATGAATCTGGTCATGAGCAAATGCCACCAACGGCTGTCCGTTCCTGCGATTTATTACACAAGGGGTAACTCACATCGTCTCTTTCTTTTCTAAGAATGATAAACCGGACACACCATGGCGCAAGCGCTCGGCAATGGGCTCCTTTCCTCGGCCATGAACAAATATTAGTACCTGATATGTAGGATGCCAAGGCTCGGGCGGATCACCATGCCACCTCTGGCATCGGCCTGAATTGCTACGGACCTGCACACACGGACCATCTGGGGCACACCATCGAAAATAATATCCAGAGCCGTCGCTCTCCTCGGCTTCTTCCATACAAATCGAGAGCGCACCTTCAACCGCCTTGTGTGCGGCGCTCAAGTCCTCATATGCGAAACCAAAAACGTCCATGGTGGCCATAGTCATCAAGTAGCCTAACAACCAAAGCTAAGCAACGCCGCCTCACCGGAGTCAACCGCCAAAGTGCAACCACACTTGCATCCCCCGCCCAAGACCGCTACTGTGTGATTGGTCGCGCCCGTAGCTCAGTTGGATAGAGCATCTGCCTTCTAAGCAGGTGGTCGTGCGTTCGAATCGCGCCGGGCGCGCCATTTTTTAAATTCCGATTTCCCTTTCCCCCTATGGCCCGCCCGTGCAACGGGCTTAATGGGGTTCGGGACCTTGTGTCACTTGCACCAGATCAGCCGGGCGCAGCCACTTTGCAAAAGCTGCCTTCACATCATCCGCGGTGAGCTTCGTGTAGATCTTGCCGGCGACCACCGGTTCATCCAGCGGCAATCCCAGCACCACGCGACCCAGCCAGCCGTTGGCGATGCTATCCACGCTCGCTTCGGACAACGGAATATCGCGCAGCAACATCAGCTTCGCCTGGTGCAATTCCCGTTCCGTCACATTTTCCGCCTGCATCTGTTTCAGGTCATTCACGATCAACGTCCGCGCCTTCGCCACATTCGGCGGATCACAGGCGTAAGCGGATTGATAGATACCGCGCGTCAATCCAACGGTGAATGATGAACTCACAAAATACACCAACCCGCCGTTTTGCCGCAGGTCGTGGTATAGGCGCGTTGCGTAGAAACCGCCGCCCAGCACATGGTTGCCCAGTTGCAGCGCGTAATAATCCGGATTCGTGCGCGTGAGCGACATCGTCTCGCCCAGCGTCACCTTGTCCTGCACACGGCTCGCGTCCGGCACATGCGTCACGGAAACGGCGTTGTCCGGTGCCGCCGGGAACAGCGTGTTCGGCTTGTCACCGCTCGCCGACCAGCCGCCAAAATATTTTTCCACCAGCGCCACCGTCGCGTCCGTGTCCACCTTGCCGATGATCACAATCGTCGTCATGTCCGGACGAAACACCGCGCTGTAATAATTCGTCACATCATCGATCGTCAGCGTCTTCACCGTCGCGGGCGTCGTTTCACGCTGCGAAGGATCGTTCTTCGGAAAGAGCGCCAGCGTCAGCGCATGGCTTGAGATATGGTCCGGGCTCTTCAATTCACCCGCCACACTCGCCGCCAGTTGTCCCTGGATGATCTTGAAATCATTCTCCGGCAGGGCCGGGGAAAGCTCGTTGTCCGCCAGCAATTGCAGGCCGCGTTCAAAATGTTCCGGCAACACTTGCAGGGAAAAATCTGCGCCCGCCGCTTCATTCGCGCCGATATCGTCCAGGGCTTTTTGGAAAGCCAGCCGGTCCAGCGATTTGCTGCCGTAGGAGAAGAGCTTGTCCAGCGCGTCATCCACGCCTTCCTTGCCGTCCGGCACCTGCACCTTGGGATTGTTCTTCACCTTGCCGAACACGCTCACCGTGTCGCTCACGGATTCCGGCTGGATGATCAGCTTCAACCCATTCGCCAGATTCGTGGTGAAGGGCGAGAGCGTGGAGGTCGCCGCCGGCAATTTATCCGCCAGCGTTTTAGCCCACGAAGGCAACTTCACGTTCGTGCTCTTGGAAGCGGTAAAATTTTCCGCGCCGCCAAAACTTTTCGAGGAGATCGGCTTGTCCGATTCCTGCGGCGAGAGAATGGCGCTGATGGCATGGTCAAAATCCAAATATTTTTTGGCCACGGCGTTTACATCTTCCACCGTCACTTTGCGAAAGGCATTGATGTCGTCGTCCGGCGAGTTCCGGCCTTCGATCGCCACCGCTCCCGACCAGGCCGAGGCCAGGCCGTCCACGGAATTTTTCGCCAATTCCGCGCTGATGATCTCATGGCGCTTGGCCGCTTCCACCAGGTCCGCATCAAAACCGCTGGCGATCACGTCTTTCAAGATGCCTTTCACCGTCTCCAGTTGGTTCGTGGAATCCGCGCCCGCCGGAAAACCGGCAATCGCGTAGCCGATGCCGGACTTCGGCAGCGTATCGTACGAAAATTCCGCGAACAACGCCTTGCCCTGCGGCACCAGGTCATACAATTTCCCGCGCTCGCTGCTCAGCACATCGGATAGGATCTGCGCCGCCGCAAAATCCGGGCTGTCCGCCCCCGGCAAACGGAACGTGATCGCTGTCAGGCCGTACGGCAGGTCTGTGTTCAACTTGAGCGTGTCTGGTTTCACCTCGGAGAAGTTGAAAGCCGGACGCTCGGGCAATTTCTTCGCCGGGATACCGCCGAAAATATCCTTCACCAGGGCCAGCGCCTTCGCCGGTTCCGCATCCCCCACAATCACGAGGATGGCGTTGTTCGGCACATACCACGCATTGTGAAAAGCGCGCAGGTCCGCGTCCGTGGTCTTGTCAAAGGACGGCCGCGAGCCCAGCGCATCGTGTTCGTAGGGCGAACCCTTGAACATCGCCGTCAGCAGTTGCGTGTAAAAAACGTATGTCGGGTTCGATAGATCCTGCGCCACTTCCTGTTCGATCGCGCCGCGTTCCTTTTCCCAAAGTTTCGCGTCCGGCAACAGATCCCGCATCCGTGTGGCTTCGATGCGCAACGGCGCCGCCAGGTTGTCCGCCGTGGTGGTGAAGAAATATTGTGTGACCGCCTGTTGCGTGTCCGCGTTGTCATCGCCGCCCATCGCGGCAGAGATGGCCGCGAGCTGGTCCGCGCTCATGCCCGGGCTGCCGCGGAACATCATGTGCTCCGTCGCGTGGGCGGATCCCGGAAAGCCCGGCGGACATTCATCCGAACCCACGCGGTAGTTCACCATCGTGGTCACCACCGGCGCCAGCGTGTTGCGCACGATGATCACCTGCAGGCCGTTACCCAGCGTATCACGCAGTACTTCCTGCGCTCCGAGCGAAGCGGGCAGGGCGATGGCGAGGGTGGCCAGCACGGTCAGCCGGAGGGTTTGCGGGAGAGCCAGTGAGAAAGATTTCAGGCGCGTGATTTTGGAAATCATAATGTCAAGATTCAGACAACCATAAACGCCCCCTGTTCAAGCGCGAGAAAAAATTATGGCCCGTCCGCATTGCTCCGGCCTTGGCCTTCTCACTTTGTCAAGCGGTCGGCAAAACTTTTTCATTCGATTGCCCGGCATACTTGAGGCATTTTGGAACTTCTGAATATGCCGGGGATGCCCCAGACCACCAATGCTGACGCCGACGCCCGCTACGCCACGGGCAAGCTCGTGCGCCGCCTGCTCGCGCTCGCCTGGCAGTTCCGCGCCGATTGCATCTGGTCCACCGTGCTGAGCCTGATCTTGCTGCTCCTCGGCATCCTGGGCCTGAACCTGCTCGGTATCGCCATTGATGTCATCCGCCATACGCTCGATCCTTCGCAGCCCGCACCTTCGTACCCTTTCGGTTGGCAGCCACCCGTCGCGTGGAGTCCCTTGCAGATCGTCACCGCCCTCGCCCTGGCCATCGTGGCGCAGGCCATCGTGCGTTCGCTGCTCACCTATTATTACAGCATGATCACCGCGCGGCTCACGCAAGGAGAGATCGTTCCCACCTTGCGCGCGCAGATCTACGCCAAGCTCCAGCGCTTGAGCTTCAGCTTTTTCGACCTGCACGGTTCTAATTCCATCTTCAACCGCGTCACTGGCGATGTGCAAAACACGCGCCTCTTCGTGGACGGCGTCCTGCTGCAAGGCGTGAACATGCTCATGACGCTCGCCGCCTACGCGTTCTTCATGTGGCGCATCGAGCCCACGCTTACCGTCGCCTGTCTTTCCGTCTCGCTGCCGTTGTGGGCGCTCGCACATTACTATTCTTCGCGCCTGCGGCCCGGTTACCTGCGCAACCGTGAACTCACGGACAATATGATCCTGAGTTTCAGCGAAAGCATTCGCGGCATGCAAACCGTGAAAGGCTTTGCCGCCGAGGCTCATCAGATTCGCCGGTTTGAAAGCGCCAGCGATGAAGTCTCCTCGCAACAGCGCCGCATCTTTTGGGATCTGTCCATCTTCACGCCCGGCACGCAGATGCTCTCGCAGATGAGTCTCGTCATCTTGTTTGCTTACGGCGGTTATCTCTTTGTACAAGGCCGCATCGCTCTCGGCGGCGGCCTGGTCGTCTTCGCCGGTTTGCTCCAGCAATTCACCGCGCAGGTCGCCACCATTTCCACCATCGCCAATTCCGTGCAGCAAAGTCTCGCCGCCGCCCGCCGTGTCTTTGAGGTCATGGACACGCCCGTGGATGTCCAAAGCCGGCCCGGTGCCATCGTGCCCGCGCGCCTCACCGGCCGCATCACGTTCGAGGACGTGTCGTTCAGTTACATCCCCGGACAGCCGGTGTTGCAAAATATTTCGTTCACCTCGCAGCCCGGCCAGGTCATCGGCATCTTCGGCATGACCGGTGTCGGCAAAAGCTCGCTGCTCGGCCTCATCCCGCGCTTTTACGATCCGCAGGCCGGTCGTGTGCTCGCAGATGGGCAGGATTTGCGCGATCTCGATCTCGATGCTTTCCGCCGCCAGATCGGCATCGTGTATCAGGAAAGTTTCCTGTTCTCGAACACCGTCGCCGCCAACATCGCCTTCGGCCATCCGAACGCCACCATGGAACAGATTGAACGCGCCGCGCGCATCGCTTCCGCGCACGATTTCATCCTCGCCCTGCCGCACGGCTATGAAACCGTCCTCGGCGAATCCGGCGTCGATCTCTCCGGCGGCCAGCGCCAGCGGCTTGCGCTCGCGCGCGCCTTGTTGCTCGAACCGCCCATCCTCATCTTGGACGATCCCACCGCGTCCGTGGATGCCAAAACCGAGAACGAGATCGTCTCCGCCCTCCGCGAAGCCATGACCGGTCGCACCACGTTCGTGGTCTCGGGCCGGCTCAATCTGTTGCGCCAGGCGGATCATATCATGGTGATTGAAGACGGACGGCTCACCCAATCCGGGACGCACAATGAACTCGTCCACAAACCCGGCCCGTACCATGAAACGGCCTTGTTGCAGATCATGGATCTCGGCGAACCCGCGGGAGGCGCGAACCAATCATGAGCGCGGCCAAGCCCAATCCCATCGCCAAGGGTGACCGCTCGAATCGCGAGGCCATCACCTATTACAATCCGCACGAGGAACGCGAGCCGGATAAAGCGCCGTTGCAGGCGAAATTGATCGGTCGCATCTTTGCCTACACCAAGCCTTACGCGGCGAAACGCAACTGGCTCTTCCTCTGCACCACGCTGCGCGGTCTGCAAAACCCGGCGCTCGCGTGGCTCATTGGCCGCACCATCAACGGCCCCATCTCTGGCAAAAATCTCTCGCACATTTACTGGTACGCCCTCGGTTATTTCGCCCTGGCGCTGTTCACCATGATCACGTTCCATTTCCGGCAGCGGTTCGCGCTGGAGATCGGCGAGGCCGTGGTGCATGACATGCGCCGCGATTTCTTCCGCAAGTTGATGACCATGCCCATGTCCTTCTTCAACCAGACGAAATTCGGCCGCATCATCAGCGGCATGACGTCGGATATCGACAGCATCCGCGCCGGCGTGCAGGAAGTCATCTTTGTGCTCGTCGTGCAGGGCTTGCAGATGGCTGCCTCGGCGGCCCTCATGGCTTGGTACGATTGGAAACTCTTTCTGCTCATGGTCCTGCTCGCGCCCATCATCTGGCTGATCAATGAACGCTATCGCCACGAGATGAGCCGCCGCCTGCGCAAGGTGCAGGAATCCTGGAGCCGCGTCTCCTCCACGCTCGCCGAGTCCGTCAGCGGCATCCGCGTCACCCAGGCCTTCGTGCGCCATGAGGTCAACTCCGGCTTTTTCCAGAAGCTCATCGATGTGCATGGGGAGAACAACGTCGGCGCCGCGCAGGCTTCCGCGCTGTTCGTGCCTTTGCTCCAGTTGAAGAGCCAGCTTTTCCTCGGAGCCATGGCCTTGCTCGGCGCGTTCGGCGCCTTGCGCTGGCACGGCTGGCTGCACATGGATGTCGGCGATCTCGTGATGTTCTTCTTCCTCGCGAACCTGTTCTTCGATCCCGTGCAGGCCATCGGCAATCAATTGAACCAGGCGCTCATGGCCATGGCTGGCGCCGAACGTTTCTTCCGCATGATGGATCTGGAACCCGAATGGCGCGATGCCGCCACGGCCAAGGCGCTGCCCGCCATCGCCGGGCGCGTCGAATTCGACAACGTCAATTTTGAATACAAACCCGACCGGCCCGTGCTGAAGGATATTTCCTTCGTGGCCGAACCCGGCCAGTCCATCGCGCTCGTCGGCCACACCGGCAGCGGCAAGACCACGCTCGTGGGCCTGCTCCAGAAATTTTACCTGCCCCGCAGCGGCCGCGTACTCGTGGATGGCGTGGACCTGAACGATGTCCTCAGCGATTCCCTTCGCGCCCAGATGGGCAGCGTGCAGCAGAACAATTATCTCTTCACCGGCACTGTGCTGGACAACATCCGCTTCGCCCGCCCCGAAGCCACCGAGGCCGATGTCCGCGAGACGCTCATCGCCCTCGATTGCCTTGATCTCATTGAAGCCCTGCCGGACAAGCTCCACACCCGCGTCGCTGAACGCGGAGCGTCGTTGTCCTTCGGCCAGCGCCAGCTCGTGTGCTTCGCCCGCGCCATGCTCGCCAACCCGCGCATCGTCGTCCTGGACGAAGCCACCAGCGCCATCGATTCCGTCACCGAAGAACGACTCCAGCGCGCCCTCGACATCCTCCTGCGCGGTCGCACCGCCTTCATCGTGGCGCACCGGCTCAGCACCATCCGCAAGGCCAGCCAGGTGCTCGTCCTCGACCAGGGCCGCATCGTCGAACGCGGCACCCACGAAAGCCTCCTCGGCCACGGCGGCGTCTACGCCCGCCTCCACCACGAATTCGTCAGCGCCCAAAGCTGACCCAGAAATTTCAAAAAACATTCGTCGACCTGCGCCGGGTAGGGACATTGCGCTGCGATGTCCGCGCGAGGCGCAGCCTCGCCTTTGTGTTCAATCAAATTTAAATGAATATAGCCGGTTCGCCGTTCCTGTTTAAAGAAGTCAACCATTCTTCACAAAATAAGCCTGCTTCACCTTTACCTGTAATTCGCAATAAACCGTTCGCGGAATATATCAACAAGTTCATTTTTTGTTTTGTACCCTCAATTTTTCAATTTGCTTTTTTAAAGCCCGTGCGCTTTCTGCAAAGCTTGTTGAACTGCAAAATATGAAACATGTTAACAGATTTTTTCGCCATTTCCCATATTTTCATCTGCTCTCAAACACATATATTTCGTTTAGAATATTCCCCAAAATCTGCCGTAGTAGAGTTTGACTGGCGCTTTTTGTGAACGATTCCAATTTCCATGCTTCTTTTGTTCGTAACAAAGACTCTAAATATGCTGGGTGGTATCTGACTAAAGAGCCGAGATAAAAATAAATGACATAACCGGCTAGAAATTCATTCCAAGGGAATTCAAATGCAGCGCCGATGGGCAAAGATAGATGAAAATCAATTTGCTCATTGTAAACAGTGGATTTAAAATATTTTTTTGATATGGGATCAAATTCTAATACGAATTCCCTATTTCCAGTTTCATTATTAAGGAAAATCTTTTTTGATTGAAAGAATCTCCATTCTTTAAGCGAGTATGGTTTGATGTCAAACATTTCATTCCCAATTTGTTTGTCCACTGCAACTTCCTCAAAAAAGTGGTGGAATTGATTGAAAGCTCCTGTTGCTCTCTTCTCTAAATCTGTAAGACCAAATATTGCGATCAGTGGCCATTTATTTTTTGTGTCAGTGTCAAAGCACATTCTTGATTTGCCTTGAGCGATGTGCGGGACCCCTAATTTTGTTTCAAAGTCAAAACCGATGTCGGTGGAATAGCCTAACATATCTTCCACGATAAATTTTGTACCTGCGGGCAGCTTTTGTCCTGTTAACGCCTTGTACATTTCAACAAATACTCCTTCATTTTTTATTTCGACGCATTCATCAATAAATTTTCCTCCCGCATGTCTTTCCAATATTCCATGGCCAAATTTTTCAGGCCCAAGAAATAATTTTGGAGCTCTTACGCACAAGAACGCCTTGGCTAAATTCAAGAATGCATAGTAATAAAATAACGGCCGTGCACGGTGGTGGAGTGATTCGGCAGGCATGAAGAATGTTTTTGCTTGCCGAACAAAAGCTTGAAATTTTGGATGGATAATTTTGCTCTCAGCTTCAGAACAGCCTGCATTTGCAACAAGAAATTTTCGCCCTGTTTCGTCCACTTCAGAGTAAAATTCTAGTGCTGAAAAAATTTCTTCTGCAATTGGAGCCGAAGTGCTTAGATGCCTTTTATTGCGACGCTCCAGACCGTGAGATAAATATCCAAAAAACTCTCGCGTTGGTGGAAGTGTAAGAATTGGTTCGGGCATAAAATCATTATCGTTATAATAATACGGCTTTGAATATCCAAATAATTACTCTTCATTATCGGGTCAACGCATAAATACAAGGCGTATTTTTTCCTTGGCGTTTTTCCGGTTCATCTCAATTATCTCCAAAGTTTCCAGCGTGCTCTTCTTCAAGTCATCCGGTGTCATCGTAATGCGAAATTCCACATTCTCCTCAAAGGTTCGATATTACGGTTTCGACAATTGGGGGACTTAGATGGGGTATTGGCTTCAGAAGAAGGACCAGTGGATCAACCTCTTTATTTGAAAGTAATCCTACTTCTCGCCCCTCACCTGGACATCCTTCATATATTCAAATTTCACCGGCCATCCGCTTTGATTCGGCTGCGTGATACTCTCCGTGATCACCGTCCCGGTGGTCCTCCCCGCGGCATCCTTGGTCACCGTGATCGTTTTCGTATACGTCGTGGACACGCACCCCGCAAAACCGTCCATAATGCCGCCAGCGCAATGATTTTAAGTTTCATGAATAGATGTAGTTGTAGCTGTGATTTCTCCACTTGGAACCTGAATCCCTCTGTCAGACAACCCGGGGGAGTGACTTCATTGAATCACCCGCCCCCTCCCGCCTTCAATCAAAATCATTTGACATTCTTTGATAAAGGTGTTATACACCGTTGATGGTTGTGCGCCAGCATTGGCCGGCGTGCGTCGTTCTTTGACATCTTGGATCGGCCGTAGATGGCCCTCATGGCCCGGCGCTCCCACGCCGGGCCACCGCTGGCCTCGGGACAGTCTTGTTGGGTGGCACAGGCCTCCGGCCTGTCGTTTCGGGCGTCCCGCCCGAAACCGTATGGAGACGTGGATCGCCGATAACGCGACGATCAAAAATTAACTCATAACAAGCTATAACGGCAAATATCGACTTATAACGAGCTATAACGGGTTTTTATTTTTTTTATTTTGCTTCTCTATGCCCTCTGCGTCTCTGTGGCAAAACCTAAAATCCAACCAGATCCAACCTGCAAAAAAGCCCGCAAATCGCGATTTATCCAACCAAATCCGACCAAATCAAACCACTATTTTTGGCGCGATTTTTCCGGTTTTCCTGTAGCGGCGGTCTATGTCGCCGTGCCCTTCCACGATCTCCTTGAAGTTGGGTGTTTGAGTTTCTCTGGAGCTTGGAGTTTTGTACTTGGAGCTTTGCCAACGATTCGCACCCCTTGCTTGTCATCCGGCAATCAGAAATCGAAAATCAGCAATCAGCAATAACTTTTTTATCCTCAACCGACAGTGTATTACAGTCTATAAAGGTGTATTTCACCCTGATTTAAAAAACCAGCTACTCATCCAAGGCCCATTTATGGACGTGCAAGAAGTGGGCTTTGTCGTTGGCCCACACTGAATTATCCATGCTGGGGCCGATGCGCAGAAAGAAAGACCTGGAAGTCTCCCGATCACTGGCCAGAAAGGCGAGATAAGCCATCTCGGTGCAGGCGCTCACGGAATCGGGATAACGCTTGATGAGCAGGGACATGCCGTTTTTCACGCGCGGCCAGGAGCAGCCGGTGTCCTTGAACAGATCATCATACACATGCTGGTTGTTCACCCACCAAACCATGCGGGCATACAGGATATCACCCTGATCGCCACCAAGGGCATCCGCACTTTTAGTGGCAAACCTTTCCCAATCGCCCTCATCGCCAAACGAGCGTGGCAGCAGATAATTGACCTGGTTAAAGCAAAAAGCCGAGTAGTGTGGCTCGTACGTGTTGGCGGCGTTGAATTCTTTTTTGGCCGTGGCCGGATCGCTGCCCCGGCTCAGTTGAATCTGCTGCATCGTATCGAAATCAACCGGGCATTGATTGGTGATGACCTCGGCTTCGACCAATACCTGCAAGGCCTGCCCCATCCGGTGGCTGAACAATTTCTGGTCCGCCGCCGAAACGGTGCTGGCATCCCCGGTGCCGCGGGCGAGCCACGCATAATTGACATAGAAAGAAGCCAGGGCGACTCGCGCGGTGATGGATTTAGGTTGGGCGCTGATCCAGTCTTTGAGAAATTTCTGCCGCGCCTGCCACTCGGTTTCCGGCGGTTTGTTGGGATCATTCCGGTCGAACGTCAACAGCCGGTAGAAGATCAGCAGGTGCCAGGTGCCATCGGAAGTTTCAGCCTTGGAATTGCGAAGGCTGGTGGCGAGGCTTTCGAGCGCATCATAATTGGTGGTGATCACGCTGGGGTCGATCTGTCCGGACAGGCCCGCGGAGACATCGGCAACTTCGCTGTTCACAATGCGAACATCCTCCGGCTGCAGCGAAGCGGAAGCGGCGCGGTCAGGCGAAGTATGACCAACGATCAACCCGGCCAAAATAATGGTGGCGAATTTGGCAGTGAGAATTTTTACCCGGCTCCAGTTCACAGCCCAACCTTATAGCCGAAGCCGAACGGGGACAATCACTTTTGAACCCGGTCAATTGCCACCGACAGCGCGGATCAAACCCAATAGAACAACAGCGACCACGGTCAGGACAACGATCGCCAGAATATCAACTGGCGACGAGGACGCACAGGTTGATGCAGTAAATGCAGGTGGACATCAACGCCATTAAAAGAATCCGTTTGGCGCGTGAAAATTCCCGACGCCAGGGGCTGCGATGAAGGATAACAAAGGCGAACATTAATTGAATAGGGGCGCTCAGGAACAGGTCGAACCAGAAAGAATGAGGCGATTCCTCAAACACAGAAATGCAAAACAGAAAGATCGGCAGGCAAATAAAACAATATATTCCCGCAATAACGGGTGGCGATGAGTTTTCTGGTTCAACAGCCTGGAGATCGAGCTCTTGGTCCATAGTGATAAGGTTTCAAGGTTGCCGCAGTCAAAAATCGGAACCGGCCAACAGTTTTTCTGTTCAACCAGATAGACACCGGGCCGTGCAGCTTTTGTATACTCGTGATGAAAATATTTCGACCGGTTCCGAAGAGTCTTTTCACTTCGCGGGCAAGGCGGGGTATGATATGTTCCGCGCACTCATGAAATTTGCCGGAAGATTGATTTGGATCCTGTTGACCGCGTTGCCGCTGCTGGCATGCGCGGATGGGACGAATTTCCAAATCCGGGCGTGGCAACCCAGCGGCACGAACAGCTTGATCGCTTGGACGAATACCTTCACGAGCGGAGTTTGTACTTTGGAAAGCGCGGCAACGCTGAATGGTGGGCCGACCGCATGGGTGCCGCAGCAAAATTATTTCACGACGAATTCGGCAGGGACAGGAACTTTTTCGCTCCCGGCCAGCAATAACTTTTTCCGGCTGCTGGCAGTGGACATTTCTTCCAACACGCCGCTGGCGTACACGAACCTGGTGCAGTCTTACGGCGTGTTGCATACGATCGCCGGCAGCGGCACGGATGCAGGTGTGGATGGAGTGAATTATTGGCAATCCAGTTTTGAAGGCGGTTACGCGACGAACGCGGCGCTTTCGCGGCCGCATTTTGCGATGGCCGATAATGCGGGCAACGTGTTCATCGTGGACAAGAACAGCGACGCCGTGCTGGAGGTCACGCCGGATGGCCGCATCCACACCGTGGCCGGTACGCACGCGGTCGGCAACGGCCCGGATGTGCCGGTGGAAGGCACCAATGTGGCGATGAATTTGCCGAACGGATTATGGGTGCGCGGCGATGGCACGGTCTACGTGATGGACACGGGCAACGGAAAAATCCGCCGCCTGAGCACAAATGGCGTGATGACGACTCTGTTCACCGACAGCAGCGGCATCAGCGGCGGTCGTGGTTTGTGGGTGCGGGATGATGAGGGGCTGGTGTATTACGCTTCCGGCACCAAATTGCGCCAGTGGACGCCATCGGCCGGCACATCCAGCCTGAACAAAAGTTTCAGCGACCTGGGGAACATCATCATCAGCGGCACGAACATCGTGGCCACGGACCGGAGCGATAACACGGTTTGGCTGGTCACGACGAACAACGGCACCCGCACATTGATGTTCGGCAACGGCGGCACGGGGCTGGTGGTGGACAACTCGCTGGCCGCGACGAATTGTCTCTACGGCGTGCGCGGAGTCTGGCAACCGCCCACGGGAGGATATTTTCTGGCGGATGATTATGGCGCGCAGTTTCTCTTCGTGGATACGAAAGGCATCATCCATATCTTTGTGAACGGCCTGAATGACGATCACTCGGGCGATGGCCAGTGGTTCGATACGCCGGGCTATAAATTCGGCCAGTTGAGATCGGTCTCGATGGACCGGCTGGGCAACCTGTTGATCGTGGAGAATGACATCGGTTACGTGCGCCGGATCGATTTTCAGAGGCTGAAACCGTGATCAGAGCAGCGCGAGCTGCTGCACCTGCGGCTCGCGCAGGCTGCTGACGCCGAGACCCAGCAGGCGCAGCGGACGGGAGACGAGTTTTTCGCGGCCCAACAAAAAACAGCCGAGGCGATAGATATCCACCGCTTCGACCAGCGGTTCTTCGACCGAAAACTGCCGCGTGAGCGTGGTGAAATCGCCGTAACGAACTTTTACCTGGACGGTGTGGGCGCCGAGACGTCGGCGTTTGAGGCGCGCGGAAATGTCTGCCGCCTGTTCCTTGAGACACGCGCGCAGGATTTTGCGATCTTCCGTGTCCCGCAAAAAAGTTTCCTCGCCGCTGATGCTCTTGATCTCATCGCCCAGTTCAAGTGCGCGGTCATCTTCGCCAAAGGCGAATTGCTTGAGCCGGGGGCCGAATGAACCCACAAGCGCGCGCAGATCGCCGGCGTGATCCTGCAGATCGCCCACGTTCACGATGCCCGCGCGGTTCAAAGTTTCGGCAGTAACCTTGCCCACACCGAACAAAGCGCGCACCGGCAGCGGGCGCAGGAACGCGACTTTCCCCGCATCAGTGACAACTGTGAGACCATCGGGCTTCTTATGATCGCTGGCGATCTTGGCGAGGAGTTTATTGGTGGCGATGCCGATGGTGGCGGTCAACTGACGTTCCTCGCGGATCTGCGCCTTCAAAGTTCGTGCCAGAGCCAGGGCTTTCGCTTCGGACGCCTCGGTCGTTTCCGCCGAGCAAATCCGCGAGACATCGAGATAGGCTTCGTCGATGGACATGGGTTCGACGGCGGCGCCGGTGCGTTCGACGATGGCCATGATGGATTGTGATTCGCGGCGATAATGATCCATGCGCGGGCGGACAAAAATTCCCGCCGGGCAAAGACGTTTGGCCGTGACACTGGGCATGGCGGAGCGGACACCGAATTTCCGCGCCTCATAGCTGGCCGCACAGACCACGCCGCGCTGGGTGGGGGGCGCGCCCACGATGACCGGCAGGCCGCGCAGTTTGGGATCGTCGCGCTGTTCCACGGAGGCGTAGAAAGCGTCCATATCCAGATGAAAGATCAGGCGGGTCATCGGACAATCACCACTGGATGGAAGCGTTGGAACCGATGAGCGGCTTGATGAGCTCGGGAAAGCGGCAATCGGTGCAGATGGCGTTCGAGTGCTCGCAAAAATCCCGCACGATCTGCATCAGGCCTTGCTGGGCGGCGGCATGTTTGAGAAGGCGGGCGCTGGTGGTGCCCAACAGACGCTGGCGCGCGAGCTTCAATACGGAATTATCTTCGGCGGCGGGCCACGCAAAAAACCGGCGTTCCACTTCGCGCCGGATCTTTTCATTGCCGCCTTCGCGTGCGCGTATCCAGAGCCAGGGGAGAACGACATTGATGGCGAGGTCGGTGACGCGGGATTCGCCCAACAGGGGTTGCGGTTTGGCCATGCGCGCGGATTTAAAGGTCCAATGCCAGGACCAAAAATCATCGCGCTCGACCTGGAAAATTTCGTGGAGCGATTCAACCATGCGTTTGTCCGGCAATTCCCGGGCGATCCACTTTTCCAAGCGCGAAACGAAATTGTCCGAGGCGAGCCAGTGGGCAGCCAGGGCGAGCCGGCGTTGCGGATGATTGGCGGGGCGCAAACCGTGGAATTGCCAAGTGGTGCGGGGCAGGATGCAATCTTCAAAGCCATCGCGATCCCGCCACCATGAATCCCACGCGTGGCGCAGGAAGGTGTCGGAACTTTTTTGGGCGCGCGTGAGGTCGTCTGGCAGCAAGCCACTCACGCCGAGCAGCCGGGTCTGGAGAGCAAAGACGGAGGTGGCGGCGCGCGACCAGCGGGGTTTGTTCTCGGCGAGATTCAACATCGGCCAGACATTCTGTTTATAACCGAGCGCGCGGAATAGATTTTCCCAGAGAGCCTGTTCCCAGCCGGAATTTTTGGCGCGGGCGAGCAGGGCGGCGGCCTTGTTTTCAAAGCGCACTTGGGCGGCGCTGTTGAGGACGCCGGCGAGCTGGGCTTCGGTCAATTCGCTAAGCGGGGCGCAACATTTGCCGCGCTGGTTTTCCGGCAGGCCGGATTCGTTTTCGAGGGCCAGGGCGAGTTCGGCGAGCGGCGAATCTAAAACCGTTTTCAACGCGAGGACGGCGGGGACATCGGCATTGGGTTTCGGCGCATCCCAGACGACATGGAGAATGACCTTTTGGAATTTTGGATTGCGATCGTGGCCATGGGCGCGCCAGCCGCCGGATTGGAGATCTATCTCGATATCGCCGGACACAGCCGGGGCATCGCCGATCTGCAAAACCGCGCCGCGAAAATCAGGGCCGCCTTCGACGCTCGTGAATCCGGGATGCAAAACGCGCAACCGCCGTCCATCCGCAGTCTGGAGCCGGTCGCGTTGCAGTCGTTGCTGCCGCCAGACGGCCTGCAATAATTTTTCCGGCGGCAACACCTGGTCATCATGCAAAATGCCGGCCTGCTGCTGGCGCCGCCAGGTGGCGTAGAAATTTTCGGCCCGGAAGTTCACGACGGACGTTTTTGCGCGGGCGGACGGTAAAGTCAAGACCGTTCGGCGTAGCAGCGCCGATTTTAAACTCTTTTTTTGAACGCAACCGGTTGAGTTTTTGCCTGTTTAAATAAAAGCCGATGAAATTTTTATTCGCCGCTGAGGGTGTTTTTCAGCTAAGATAGAGAAGTCTATTTACGGCTTGAGCCAGCCCATGATGATTGAAGTCTCCAATTTGACGAAACGCTATGCCGGACGCACGGCGGTGGACGATATTTCGTTCACAGTCGAGCGCGGCGAGATCGTCGGGTTGCTGGGGCCGAACGGTGCGGGTAAAAGCACGACCATGCGGGTGCTCTCGGGTTTCATGCCGGCGACGAGCGGCACGGTGCGGGTGGCCGGGCTGGATGTTTTTCACGATTCCGATGCCGTGCGCCGGCACATCGGGTACATGCCGGAAAATAATCCGCTGTATCACGAGATGCGCGTGCGTGAATATTTGAAGTATCGGGCGCGTCTCAAGGGACTGGGTTGGAAACAGACGCGCGACCGGGTTTCCGTGGTCATGGAGCAATGCGGCCTGACGGATGTCAGCCGCCGGATCATCGGCCAGCTTTCCAAAGGATATAAACAGCGCGTGGGTTTGGCGGATGCGCTGGTGCATGAGCCGGACTTGATCATCCTGGACGAACCGACCATCGGGCTGGATCCGCAACAGATCCGTTCCGTGCGGGCATTGATCAAGAGCCTGGCGGGCAAGCACACGGTGCTGATATCAACCCACATTTTGCCGGAAGTGGAAATGATGTGCGGCCGGGTGCTCATCATGCTGGATGGCAAGGTGCTGGCTTCCGATACGCCGGAAAATCTGCAACGTCGCATGGCGGGCGGCAGCCAGATCATCGCCGAGATCGCGGCGCCGGAGGCGGCTTTGCGGGCGGCCTGGCAAACCTTGACGGATGTGGCGCACTTCGATGTCTCGCCGATGGACGGAGATTTTTTCCGCTGCGCTTTCACGCCCCAAAACGGTGAGGACCTTCGACCGGTCATTTCGTCCACGGCTTTTGCGAACGGTTGGACGCTGCGGGAGTTGACGCGGAGCCGCTATTCGCTGGAGGATATTTATGTACAGGTGACCCGCCCAGTCACGGAGACGGAGGAAACCGAATGACCATATTTTGGGCGCTGTTGCGACGCGAACTCGGCACATTTTTTCTCTCCTGGACGGGCTATGTCATCATCGCGGCGGTCACGTTGTTGACCGGTGGAAGTTTTATCCAATTGATCAGCGCGTTGAGCACCAATCCGTGGCCGATGCCGGTAACGCAGATGTTTTTTGGCACCTATTTTATTTGGTCGATCATCATCCTGACGGCGCCCATGATCACGATGCGCCTTTTCTCGCTCGAAAAGGCCAGCGGCACGTTTGAAACCCTCATGACCACGCAGGTCAGTGATTTGCAGGTGGTCATCGCCAAATTCATGGCGGCGGTGATCATGTACATGGTCATCTGGCTGCCTTTGTTGCTGGATCTTTTCATCATCAACCAATATTCCAACCAGGCGCACGCGATGGATTACAGCATCATCGGCGGCATGTATCTGGGAATCTTTTTGACGGGCGGGCTGTTCCTCTCGTTCGGTTGTCTCGCCTCGGCGTTGACCCGCAGCCAGATGGTGGCGGCGATGGTTTCGGTGGCGTTTAGTTTTGGTCAATTCATCCTGGCTTGGTGGGTGAAAAACCAGAGTTTTTCCGCGGATGACGGCTGGCAGTCGCAGATATTGTCCCGGTTGAACCTGATGGATCAGATGATTGATTTTGCGCGCGGAGTGGTGGATACCCGGACCGTCATTTTCTACCTGACCACCACCTTTTTGTTTTTGTTCCTGACCTTGCGCGTGGTGGAAAGCCGGCGCTGGAAATAAATGAGCGACGCATCCAAATCTCGCCCCAGTTTTTCACCGGGCCGCCGCTGGCGGATCGGTTTTGACGTGCTGTTGCGCACGCTGCTGGTGGTGGCTGTGGTAGGCATGGCGAATTACATCGGCGGAAAATTTTTCCAGCGTTTCTACCTGAGCTCGCAGACCAGTGCGCAGTTGTCTTCCCGGACCTTGGCCGTGCTGCATTCGCTGACCAACCATCTGGAAGTGACCCTTTATTTCGATAAAAAAGCGGATTTTTACCAGGATATCACGGCGGTGCTGGATGAATATCAGGCGGCGAACAAAAACTTTTCATATCGCACGGTCGATTACAACCGCGATGCCGGAGAAGCCGCCAAGGTTAAGGCGAAATACAACCTGAACTCGGATTCCGACAAGGATCTGGTGATTTTCGATCTGGGCGGCAAGGTCAAGGTGGCGTCGGGCGATTCCATCACCCAATACACCCTGGAGCAAATCCCGCCGGAGGATCCGAAACAGAAGGAACTGGAATTCCGGCGTCGTCCGGTGCAGTTCAACGGTGAACTAATGTTCACCACGATGTTGCTGGCGCTCGAAAGCCCGCAGCCGTCCAAGGCTTATTATGTGCAGGGACAGGGCGAGCCGTTGATGACGATGACGACGGATTTTGGTTATTCAAAATTTGCCGCTGTGCTTGCGCAGAATTACATCGCCGTGGCTCCCTTGGAACTGGCCGGCCCTGACCCCATCCCGGCGGATTGCAATCTCCTGGTGATCGCAGGTCCGTCTGGCGCTTTCAAAGATCTCGAACTGCAAAAGGTGGATCAATATCTGAAGGAAGGCGGTCGCCTGCTGATCATGCTGGGTTCGGATTCACTCAAACAGGCGTCGGGGCTGGAACCCATCCTGCAACGCTGGGGCGTGAATGTAGTGGCGGACGTGGTACAGGACCGGACTCATACCATCACCGGCCAGGATATTCTCACCCAACTGTACGGCAAGCATCCGGTGGTGGATTCGTTGTCCGAGAATGAGATGCAGATCATCTTTCCGCGCCCGGTCGTAAAGATCAGCGTTTCCGATCCATCCGCCAACGCGCCCGAGGTAACTGAACTGGTGATGACGAGCCCGGAGGCGACACTTTACAATGATCGTGCCCTGGCGCCGCACAGCTACCCGCTGGCCTGTGCCGTGGAACAAAAACCAGCGGCCGGCGTCACGAATCCGCGCGGCAACACCCGCATCATCGTGGTGGGCGATTCCTATTTTGTGGGCAACCATTATATTGAAAGCGGCGGCGCCAACCGTGATTTCCTGAATTCGGCGGTGAACTGGCTCTGTGATCACCCGCAATATGTGACGGGCATCGGCCCGCGCCCGGTCAAGGAATACCGCCTGCTGATCTCGCAGCAGCAACAGACAAAATTGCGCTGGTTGTTGCTCGGTGCGCTCCCGGGTGGGGCGTTGATTTTTGGCTGGGTGATCTGGTTGATCCGTAGAAAATGAAATCCCAAACGACTGCCATCTGGTTCCTGATCGCCCTCGTGCTCGCGGGATTCATCTGGTTTTCCCAATCATGGTTCCGGCCGGCAGCGCCGGTTTCGGCCCATCTCTTATCCGGTTTGCGGGCGGCGGATGTGACGTCCATCCAGGTAAGCCCTGCGGGAACGCACGAGATCAGTGCCGTATACACGAATCAAAGCTGGCAATTGACCACGCCGGTGGCTTATCCGGCGCAAAGTACGGCGATCGTCTCTCTCCTGGCGGCGCTCGAAAAACTTTCCCCCTCGCTGGCCATCACGGCTACGGAAATGGACGGCCACAAAAATGCGGATGCAGAATTCGGTTTTAGCGACCCGCAATACACGGTGGACATCGCGGCTGGGGATCAAAATTGGCATCTGCGGGTGGGCAACAAGACCGCTCCCGGCGATGGCGTCTATGTACGTCTGGTCGGCGCGAACGGCGCTTTTGTCACAGACCCGGGCTGGCTTCAATTTCTGCCGCATGACGTAAGCAGTTGGCGCGACATGGCGCTGGTGAACACGGAAAGCGCCATTGACTGGATTGTGATCACCAACGGCGCGAAGG